>Ga0335078_10000363_pt1 | contig 71546 bp, 44 predicted proteins | sample Lox_Sample_32_FD_206711 | JGI IMG/M metagenome (GOLD analysis project Ga0335078, IMG submission 206711) | Soil microbial communities from Loxahatchee National Wildlife Refuge, Florida, United States - Lox_Sample_3.2 | ecosystem: Environmental > Terrestrial > Soil > Wetlands | place: USA...
TACCTTTGATATTTTCCATGTCGTGCTCCTTTTTCTATCGATTTTACCCATTTTTCAGGGGGAACACAACCTCAAACCATCATGTCATAATACTTGACATTTCTCTACGCTTCGCTGACTTTCAACAAGTAAAAGGTATTGAGCTTTTTGTTGCTGTTGATGAGCCGATTGAGTTCCATGTAGTATCACCATTAAGCTGCCAAGAAAAATCTTCACTTGAAATGCCAGATTCTCCAACACTTGTATTCCATCCTATATTAATAGTTGACTGTGTTTGCCAGCCCGAAATCGGAGTCAAAGAAATTGTCGGGGTTTCACTATCATAAGGATAAATTTCAGTATAATTGCAAGTTATGGCTCCAATTACACTTGACGAATCAATCTCAACTGAAAAATAATATCCCCCTGCAGAAACTGAATCAGAAAAAGATTTACCCTTTTGACTACTTATTAAATTATCATCCGAATCATACAAATTAATTATTATATCATTCACGCTATAATCATCGGAGTTTAATTCATCCCAACTAGAACCATTCCAAGTAAATGCTCCCAAATTAGACAGCGTTAGCGATGCAGTGCCGGGGTAATTCGTGGTAAAGGAATCAATATCTGAATAATTATTACCAGAACCATTATTGTCGACTTCAAAAGCGGTACTTCCATTAGTAACGGTATATGAAAAAATATTTTTAATAATTATCAAATTTAAAAGAGATAATGCTATAACAAATATAAAGTGTTTGTTCACAACAAAATCCCTCCCTGGTTAAGAAATTTTAACTATCGATTTTTTCTTGGCCCGAGTTTTAAATTCACGGACGTTTGGAAACAGATACAATCGTTATGTTACTAATATAATATTTTTTTACCATTTGCTTGAGTTTATAGCCCTTCGTTTTCGGGTCATATTGCATATCTTTTTGCATTTCGCTGTGAAAATATCCTATAAAATCCACGTAATTAAAATTATTTGTTGAAAACCAGCCATTTTGCTTTTTAATGACTACTCCACCAATATATGGTGCACCCAATATTGAATAAGTCCCGTCTCCTATTTGGGAGTCGTTTCTCGTGCTCATATCAGTAATTTTTTTACTTCCGCCTTTAGTATAATAACCTTCTATTTCTATTATTTTCCCGTCGTACTTGTCCTTATTTGCATATAATTCGGCCAGTGTTACATGCATGTCCTGTTTCGGTATGTCTTTTCTGCGGTTGAAACCTTCCGGAACTTTTATTGTTGTCTGGTTTGATACGTTCAGGCTGGATAAAAATTCTTTTCCGTTCATAATTTTTTTAATTTTGTATAACCCCACGTCCACTACCTGCGCAAAGTAATCATGCCCGGGCTCAAGGTCCATGAACTCGGCGTCATCGAATGAATTTTTGTCCGTAAAATATACATGACTTTCTATGCCGTTTTCGTCTATCACCCCATTAGAATCCAATCCGCTCTTTCGATCGAGAATTAAAAAATATCCCAGAATTTTATGCTCAATTATGTCGTTGCCCATTTTCTTCTTATAAAAATCCTCCGGAATATTTAGTTTCCAATAAAACCTCACTCTTTCGTTATTTATATCCGCCCTCGGATCTCCGGGTGGGGTATTTTCTACAGGCGTGGGGGTAAATGTAGGTGCGTATCTCATACTTATTCCACCAAGATTTACCCATGACCCATCTGTCGGTAAAGATATACTTTTACTCACAGGTGTTATCGCCAGTACTGATTTTTGCATCCCGCTGCCTGCCTGCGGCGTCGGCGTAACACCCGCACCGAAAACCAGCATCGCGTTACAAAACAAAACCGAGATAACAAATACCGGTAATTTAATCTTCATTTAAATTTCCTCCTAATAAAGTTAAAAATAATAAAAATGATTAACAAAAAAGATTTGTTGCGGGAAAATAATAATTGAATTTTATAATCAATTTAAACCCCTCTACGAAATAACTTAAAAAGAGAAAGTAAGCTCATAAAAAACACCTTCTCTTTATAATGTTTTAAAATTTACTTTTTGAAGCCCACAAATTTTACCCTATTGTATATATAATTAATATCATACTATTATTACTTTGTCAAGTTATGCGTAACAGTTGGTATACGCAATTGCAGAGCCAAACCAATATACATAATAATTCAGGCCATTACCAGCCTGAATTAGTCAAAATCCTTTGCTTCCATTAAATACCCGTAAGCCTGGAAAAGCACGAGCATAGCCTTAGGCAAATCATCGACATTCAGCGATGAAGTAGTTTTCCATCTGTCATCCTCGTCTTTATAGCTTTTCTGGAAGTTTATGGAAGGTATTTCCACTTCCTTGCCGTCAATTTCCCTCTTATTCATAAATATAGAAGCCTGTACAGCTCCTGCCTTAAATACTTCTTCTGGTTTATCCATTTTTATTCCTCCGTTTCATTCTGTACTAAGGAAATGAGTTTCTTTTCAAATCCCTTGATCCTGTCCATGTTGTCATAAATTTTCTTGTCTAAGTCAATGCATTCTGAAATCCAGCACTTTGCTTCTTTGGTGTCCTTTTTCTCAAGTGCAAGAAGTATATTTTTCAGCCCTTTGTGCATCCGGCTGCAATCGATGTTCGTATCAAGCACTATCTTGTCGAAATTTTCTTCCCCCGAGAATATCTTCTTGCGCTTTTTCTCAATCTTTTCCATGAAATGCTTACGGCCAGTTATATCGAGATTGTCATAAATCTGCTTTAATACCTTAAACGTGCTGATTTCAAACTTTAACAACTTGTCATTCGTCTTCATTATTTCATAAGTGATGGTACTGATGAAAAACTCATTGTTTTCAAGGTCTTTCATTATGACCTTTATAAACTCTTTTATCTTCGGTGATTCGTACTTGTCTACAAATTCTAGTATTTCTTTCAGTTCCTTTATTGACTTCTTCGCGTCATTCTTTTCCTGTTCGGCCTGATTTTCGACCTTGAATGCATCTTCTATTTCTTCAAATGGCATAAGATATATAGAAAAGAACTAATTTATATTTATTGTATTGCATTCGTGTTCCTCCCCGTAAAAAACATTAAATCTCTTCAAGCATTTTTGCTATCTTTACTTGTACTTCCGGGTCTTTGAGAAGTAAATTCAGTACCTTGTCAATCTGTCCTTTTTCTTGTTCCTGCTTAAAAGCAGTATCCTCGTCTATTATAGAACTGCAATAATAGCAGAATTTCGCTTCTGGTGGGTTTATCTTCTTGCATCGCGGACAATGTTTTTCATTTATTTTTTGCTCTTTTTCAGTTATCCCATGCATTGCAAGAATGGCATTATTTGCGTCCTGTGAAACAAGATGAGCATAATCAGCCAACATATTGCTGTTGGGAGTCCAGCCAAAGTAAACTTTGGCTTGGGCTTCATTAATGACTCCCTTAGAAAGTAAATGAGTTACCCTTGAATGCCTGAATAAGTGGGGATATACACGTTTGGTAATTCCTGCTTTTTCCTTAATCCTGTTGACTAATTTTCTTAATGAGCCATAACACATCTTCTTGATAACGCCTTTTTCATTACTCACCCAAAGAGGGGCTTCCGGATCCTTTCCCATTGGGTGCTGGTTGACCCAGTCTGTAAGATATGTGTCTGACATTACAATACGCGGTGTTCTGTGCCCTGTTTTGCCGGATAAGTCAATGATATAACCATATTCATCCCTTGTTAAATCCTTTATTTTCAGATTTCCTACTTCGCTTATTCTTGCACCGAGTTCATATAAAAGCGAAATAAAAGCCTTGTCTCGCGGAAATTGTGCTGCTACGATAAGTTTCTCGATTTCATCTTCGGTAAGAATTGCATTAGCCTGCACTCTTGGCTTGTCTTTACTTTTAATGTGTATTTTTATCCAATAAACCTGTTCGGGATATTTGTCGTGGTCTTTTTCTTCATCACCATATTCAAGCCATTTGATGAATTTTTTTATCGTTACCTTGTATCCCTGCTTTGTCCACGGCGATATTGACCTGTCCTCAATCACACGTATGAACTCTTTTATTTCGTCTTTTGTTACTTCGTTGAGTGGTTTTTTCAGGTAATCCCTTGCTATTATAAACATTGTTCCAACAAGTTTCAATCTTCTGGGCTTGCTCAGGTTTTCAAGGAGCAACATTGCCTTGTCAAATTCTGTAATCAATTTCTTGTTAATTTCCGGTATGTCTGAATCTTGTATCCTTTGGAGCATAGTTCCAAGGCTCCTGTCATAATTGTGTATCCCCGTATCCATAGTATATCTCCAGCCTATGTTGCATTTAAATTTTGTATTGCAATCGTGTTCCAGAAAAGCCCTAAAACATGGACAAAGAGTACAACGCCGCGACCCGGCAGAACCCTGTTTGTCTCCATTTGTGGGCTTTATTCTGAAAAAATGCTTTAGGCCATCATTGATTGGGGCATACTTCTATTTATAACTTTCGTCCGCTTGTCCTTTGGTCTGTTTTTCTTTCTCAGCTTTGGAAATCAAGCCTCTGATGATTCTTTTCCATTCGGGACATCCTTCTTCATCTGGCATTTTTCAGTACTCATTTGTTTTTGCAATTCATAGATTTTCACAATCATATCATTCATCTTAATCAGCCTTTGCTGAACATCTGGCGATTTATATAAGAGAATATTTCTTATGTAATTCGCCATTGTTTTGTTCTCTATATATGCAGCGTTTTTGATTGCTTCTAATTGCTGTGCGGTGATACGAACATGAATGAATTTCGAATTAACCATATATTCTTAAAGCCCCCTGGATTTATATTATTTGTATTGCATTTGTGGCACAAGAAGATAAAAAAATATATTTAACTTTATCGGGAGATTTGCCATTTGGGAGATTGCCCCATTGCCCCAGAATCACTTGTAGAAATGATTTTCCTTATCGAAATTGATGATTATCGGCATAGGCTTTTCGCCTGACTTTATTTTCTTGCAGACAATATCAAGACCTTGGTGTGTAATGGGTAATGAAAAAAAGACTGCAATGTTCCCTTCTGAAATGTCGTGTCCGCTTATCTTCCTGCAATGCTCTGCGTATTTTCTGTACAAGGAAGCCGGTATATTTACCCGCATTGTGCCATTGCGTTTTTCGGCAGTAAGCCGGATCTGTAATATGTCAGAGGTTGTCATTGTCGTGGGTATTTAAATATTATAAGGTGAGGCTTTTAAAACCTGTCGTTAGCGAAAAGATATAGGGCAGGCCAAAGGGGGGGTTGGAGGGGAATGGGATAATGACCTGCCCTACGTGTTCGTTTCTAAAAGTTCAAATAATGGAAGCCTATGATTTTTATTTTATATTGAGTCCAAACCTCTGATTTAAATTATAGCCAAAACAAAATCGTATTGCAAGAATTTTTATTCTTTCATTTTAACAGGTAAGGCAAAGGGGCTTCGGGTTTTGTGCCCTCCGCCCCTTTTCAATGTCTAAAAACGCCATTTAAGCCCTAAAATCAGCCTTTGTAGGGTGTTTTCAGGGTAAACTTAATCGTTCTATAGGTCGTACGTTTGTCAGCAGTTGCTCTATGGATGTGTATAAGTCCAGCCAAAAGAACCCCTTCCCGAGGTTGCCGATGACGCTTGCCCTGTACCGCTTCTTTGGGTCAAGCTCCATGACCTCTGCCTCTATCTCTGTCCACCCCAGCTTCCTGGCAGCCATAAACCTCAGCATGCCGTCTACGACCTCATATTCGAATCCCGGGTTTTGGCCTGTCAAATCCCCCTCTCCCTCTTTTGCGGAGTTCGATATCCCAGTGGGATATTGAACGGGAGAATTCATATCTAAACTTTCAGAATATGCTTTTCTCCCTAAGGGCTGGTGTGAGGGTTGGCTTTTGCCCTTGCCGTCGCTTTCCCCGTCGCCCGTCGCACCTGGCACGCCGCACGCTTTCTCTTCTTCCGTCAATACCGCCACTTTGATTGAGGTCGTCTGCCCCACCTCTGCAAAAGACGCCGCCAAGTCATCAATCATGGATTGGATTATTAAATGCCTTGGATTATTCGGGTTCGGCCTAATTTTAGCAATAGCTATCTTCATGCTAGCACCCCTTGCCGTGCCCTAAACCTGATTTCCGCAATTTCAATCTCTTTTATTTCCATACCTACCCCCTGTTTATAAGATAGTATGGCCTCCGGGCCGAAGCCCGGGGCTCTTGAAAATACCCTCGGCAGGCTGCCTGCCGGGAATTATCCTGTGCCGATTACGATCCATCCCCTTCGTTGAAATCGGGGGATTCCCGCGGAGTGGGATTAAAATAATATTCCACAACATCCTGCGCCTTTACAATCGACAAAAACTTCGGCCTTGCGGTTTTCATTGTTTCTTCCTTCCCTTTATCCATACAGCTCACCATCAGGCTGAAAATTTCCTTTTTTTCCGGGTCAAGAAAATTCTCTGCCCTTGTATATTCCTGGTACTTGAAAGCAAGATAGAGCCACAAAGTCATTTTACCCACTATATTTAGTTCGCGCCTGAAGCAATCGGCCCACTCATCGGCTGTCCTGGGGAAAACCTCATCGATCATTGTCTTTATCATTGAAATAGTTTCCAGTTGCTTGCTGTTAAGAGGCGGCTGTTTGAAATTGTCCGGCACTCTTATTTTGTTTGCCTCAACCCACCTGGGCCCTTTTTCGCCGTCGATGTGCGCCCAAACATACCCCTGCATAAATTTGCTTTCTCTCATTTTTTGCCTCCTGGTAGTATCCCCTTTATTTTGCTTTCAATTCCAAATCCAAAATTATTAAATTCCAAATCGAATACGTACCCGCTCAAGTCCCAAAGGGACAAGCAGTATAGTTTTTATTGAGTTTTAACCTATTTTATTTCTCAAATTATAAGTTGTCAATTGATAATTTTCTTCCGTTTTTTATTGATTCTTGCACCTTGGCCTTTGAGCCTTTAGCTTAATCTGCCTTGAACATTGAGCATTGACCTTTTGAGCATCGCCTCTTCTGCCCTTGCCATCCTTCCAACCCTCCATTCCTCTAACCCTCTGCTCTTCTAACCTTCCAACCTTCTGATATGCCTATCCTTTCCTCATTCCTATCACGATCCCAAAAGGCTCTGCATAGCTCTTATTGACAAACCACCCGTGCCCGGCTACAGCCAAGCTGAATGCCTCAAGGCTCCTCTCGATTGTGGAATTGCTGTGCATGTTATAAAGCTTTCCTATGTCGTCATGCGTGGACAGGGTTCCAGCCAGCACCGTGTCAGCGGGCGTAGCGTCGTATATTGCCTTCATGTTCGCAAAAAGCAGGCCATCAGGGCAATAGTCAAACATGCCGCCTTCCGAGGACACGGCGACAACCGCGTCCGCAGGTATGTTGTCCCTTAAATACTTTTCGAGCTCTGCTGTATTTGCCCAGTCATGCTTAATTATATTTATCTGCGCCTTGAGTCCGCCAAGCACAGCGCCCGCTGACTGCAGCGCATTGAGCGCGTCCCTGGCAAAAGCAGGCCCTTCGCTGTCCATATCAAGCAAATGTATTTTTATTTCGCGGTTCCTTACCTGGTCAGGCGCTTCCTTGTATAAAAGTATGAGCGCGTTCAGCGTGTCCATAGCAGGCCCGCCCGCAATGTTTACAAAGTGCAGGCTTGCCCGTGGCCTCTGCGCAAGCAAAGGCTTTATCCCGCCGCTGATTTCGCGCGCCATGTCCTGCAGCCGCATGCGCAAAGACAGGTGCCCCAGCCCGGCCGCGATACTTTTGTCCATAGCTGTAGCGTACCCCTTGCCGAGGTTTTCCTGCCCGAGCTTCAAAAGATAAACGCTCATGCCGTCAAGGAATGTGCCCGAGGATGCCATGATGCCCCTTCCGAGATACGACCTTTTAAACATTATATAAATGATTATTTTCCTGAGCCATGCCGGGATTTTCAGGAAATTTTCGCCGTCTGCTACCAGCTTTTGCCTGAGTTCGTTGATTTGTTTTTCGCCGGGGTTGACCATAAAAGCAGGATGCGTAATATCTATAACCGGCAGCTCCAGCCCGCTTGCGGATATGGCGTATGCCACGCCTGCTTTCTTTTCCTTTTCATAAATTATCTTTGATTTTTTCATGTTAAATTCACCTTTCACTGGAAATCAATAATTTACTTGAATGCCAAATTGATTTATTGCGATTTTCATGATGAAACCTCCCCTGTTCTTTTAGTATTACCGTTTGCTATTTTTAAAATTTATCATTTACAACGGATGCATTCGTCTCCAGTTCTTAATTGCATTTAAAATTCGCATCTCAACAAAAGGTAGAAGAACAAATTTAGATTTTATTCCTGTTATAAGAAGACGTAAAATTTCTTTGCTATTTCTACCGGCAGTCAAATCATCAATAAGTTTCATAACAAGTGAAGTAAATTGCATTTCTAATAAAGGTTCTTTCCATAATTCAGATAAAAAATTGATAGCAACAAAAAGAGAATCATTTCTATCTGAAAATTTACCATTTAAAATTCGTACAACTGAATTAAATGGTTCTACCGGTTCCCAATTTGATTGCCGTGCCGCTTCTATTAATATCAAACCATTTATACTGGTATAATAATAATTCGCGCATATTAGTTTTATAATATATTTATTATATTCATCAATGGTAATTTGTTCTTTTTCAAGCAAATATTGTAATAAAATTTGAGTCCATATACCTTCAACTCCGAATTCTTTTTTTGCAAATGTACGTAATTTTAAATCATCTGAATAAAAAATTCCTTTAACCTCTCCGGCCAATAGAAGAGAATCTAAAAATTCTTCACCTATTGCCTCATCAAATTCTTCTTTTCTTTTTGCGTTTATTTCAAGAGATTTTTTGCATGGTTCAATGCTGCAATTAATTTCAAGCCAATTTATTAGATTATCAATTTTCACGACTTCCTTTTCAACATCTTCAGTTTTAATATCAGCTAAAGCAAAATTATTATCAACTTTATAGAGACTTTTAAAACCCATAATTTTAACATTTTTAAGTTCAGATTGTATTTCTTTCAATTTATCAATAATTTTTTGTGAAATTATAATCTTAAATGATTTTATAATTTTCTGTTCTATTTCCAAATACTTAATTGTTAAAATCGATATTAAATCCAAAACGATTTTATTGTGTTTTCTCAGAATGTTTAAAGTCGTATCTCTTTCATCAGAAGTTCCCAAACAGTATTTTATTCCTATTTCAGAACTAGTTACTAATAGCATCCAAACAGTTATAATATTTCTATTGATAAATTTCGAGAGCCCTCCTATAGTCAACTTTCCCTCTTTATAAAATAGTTTTGCCTTTTTGATAAATTCCGATAATTCGTTTACATTATTTAAAATCCATTTTACTGCTTCTTCATCATTTTTATAAGGAATAATACTTATCCCTTCTTGGTCAGGAAACAATTTACCCATAAAAGTAAGACTTTGCAAATATGCATGAACATATTTACTTTGTATGTCAATTATTTGTAATTCAACCCCTTTACCCATTCCGACTTCACGATAAAAGTTTTCACCTTTCTTTTTTCCAATCATTTGTTTTGCTAATTCATGAGAATAGTATAATTCTTTATTTTCAAATTTAATATCATCTCTATCCTCAATTATATACCAATCATTATCTTTATCAGTGCCTATGCTTACCGCCGCATCCAATCCTACAATTTTCGGACTTAAGAAATCCTTTAGTTTATCTTGTATAGAGAAAAAAATCTTAATATAATTTGCATGTACATAAGGATCGTTATAATTATTACGTCTTATTTCATAAATAATTTTCAATGATTCTTTATACATTTTTCTTTCTCTGTACAAAAATGAAATTTGAAAAAGAGCATTAATAGATAATCGGGATAATTGTTCAGTTTTAAAACCTTTTTGTAAGAAGGCATCAACAACATCAAATTTTTCGGCTCTAAAATTAACAGTAATAAATCTCAATTCCATATATAAATCATTCAGATGCTTTTTTAGATATTCTTCATAAGTTTTAATTGCTGATTTTAAATCTCCAATTCTTTCATATATTCCAACTTCAATTTCAGTAATATCCGGAATAATTCCATATTTTTCTCTAAGTTTTTTACATAATTCAAGTGTTTTCCCATAGTCTCCTGTTTGATAATAACAAGCTATAAGTCTATACGTTAAAGCATTATTAATATTAACATCAACAATCTGGCTGTAATATTTTAACGCTTGATCAAAATAACTTAAGGAATATAATTCATCTGCAAAAGCAAGTTTATCAATTTTTATCGTCTTCTCATTAATCAAAGATTCTATAATAGCAATAGTTTCAGATGATTTTTCTTTATCATCTATCATCTCAAACATTCTAAGCGCATAAATTTTACTAAGTAAGTTTTTAAAATTATCACCCATTAATTCGTTTGCAATTTCTAAAATACGCTCAAATTTTTTTAGTTTTTTAAATATCCGCGCGAGTAATAAATAACTCTCGGCTTTCCACATTTCTTCTATTTCATTTTTTAATAAATTATTGATGATTATCTCGGCTTCATTATAATTTTCTCTTTTTATTTCAATTTCGGCTAACATCAAATGAATATCAACTTTATCAGTTTTTTCAATGACACCTTTTAATAAGTCTATAGCTTTCTCTTCATCATGCATATCAATTGCAAGTAATGCCCTATGTTTAATAAAAACGTCATAAGGAACTAAATTGATACCATCATCCATGTCTTTAACCGCACCATTAATATCACCCAATAATTGTTTTACAACCCCTCGATTAAAAAGATAAGTAGGATGATATTTAATTACCTTTTTTTCATTCATTAACGTGCATACTTCATTAAGCAAGCTTAAAGCCTTTTCCAGTTTTTTTCTTATTATTTCATCTATTTGTTTTGTTAAAACAGAAAATCTATCAGAAGTCGCTATTTCTAACAACGTTTCTGCAAATAATCCTTTAAATTCAATGGAATTATCATCGTTATTTTGTTCTGCAATTTCAAACCATTTCTCTGCTTCAATTAAATTCTTTCTTTTTCTTGCGGAATTTCCAATAGCTAAAGCCACTTCGGAATTCAACTTAATATTATCTGGTATTTCTTTTAAAATATCTTCAAAAGGAACTGCAACATCGAATGTTTGAATTTTAATTGCATATGCTTTGGGATTATTAGTGTCATTTAATAAAACACTAGCAACTAACTCATTAGCTTTTTTTAATTCTCCTAATTCAATATACCCAAGCGCAGCATTAAGTATTGCTTTGTTGTCGTTTTTATTGTATTGCAATGCTTCAACGATCAATTGTGCTCCCATTTTCCTCTCTTCGGTATCCAATTGCATTTTGGCAGCTGCGATATTTGTAATAATCCTGCATTTTATTTTGTCATCGATTTTGTCCCATATTCTAATTTTCAAGTTTTCAAGAATTGCAATTCCATCCAAAAGATTAAATCCTAAAATTAGATCTCTCGCAAAGTCTATCTCTTTATTAAATTCTTGATGTAATGTGTTTTTTGAGGGATCGACTTCCTGAGACACTAAATTTAAATCTTCAGTTTTTTGTTTCAGGGATTGAGCTACTTCAATTTCAACGGTAGGATTCAATGTTTGAGAATTTATAATTTTATTATATTTTTCTTCATCTTGTTTTAGCTTATCAGCGATTCTTAATATACTCTCCCCTATTACCGGAAAATATTTCACGATCAAATCCACATTATCAGATAATTTTGATATAATTTCATCCCAGTACACAATATGTACTGTAAACAGTCCAAGCTTTATATGTTCATCAGTAATCTTTCTTTCAAGTTCATCTAATTTTCCATCATGCGGCCCAGTAGTTGCGATAATATATTGGTTCAATTTAGGTTCAAATTTTTTTGCTTTCTCAATTTCTTCCTTAACTTCACTTTCTGATAATTTTTTATCTGCATATTTATCCTTAATCTTACACTGAATTCCGACTATTTCATTTTTACCATTAAGCCTGCCATATATATCAACGCCGTGCTGTTTATAACCTTCTCGTCCATTTATTTTAGCATTCGGATCATTCCAGATTTTAGACCATAAATCACGACACAAATTTTGAAAATCCTGCCAATTTTTTAACTCTGGCAAATACAAAGAATTTAATGATGACATAAATGTTCCACATTCCTTTTCGTGAAATTATCTAATTTTCTATATCGCCTACATAGTATAGTAATAAACTTTTTTTAAAGCAATTTTTCGGTTATTATTTTCCACTTTATATTTTTTTAATATTTTACAAAAAATATTATTGTTCATAATAAAGCGCATCTAGAAAAGCCGCCCTGTATTTAAAAATTTCTTTTTCCTCGTCATTTTTGAATGTAGAATCTTTCCACCAATTAGATTTTTTTATATTTCCAATAATTTCTTCCCAATACCTCTCATAAGTCATTCCAGTCTGTTTTATAGCGAAATTTTGTGATAATAATCTTTCATTTTTGCTATCCAAACATACAAAAATATCGGGTCTTTTCATTGCTAGTAATCGTGTTGCTGTAGCAATCCAATTTCCTTTTTTGAAAGTTTTCTGATAATTGAAAACAAAATCATTAAAGTTATCATGCGTTACATCGCCTTCTAGAGGTATAGCATTTATAGCCATAATAATATTTTCATCTTTTTTATTTACAGCTTTCTTAAATAATCCTGCTCCTTTCATGCTACCATACCAATCCCAATCAATACCATCAACTTTACCAGCAAATCCAGCTATACGTTTTCTCGTGCTTTCGTCCATTGCACCAAAATCATTATTATTTTTAAAAAATTCTTGTACTCTTTGCATCATAGTAATTCTTCCTTTGTATCCGTGCTTATCTTTTTTAATACCTTCAATAAATTCCGCCCAAGTCATATCTTTTACAGCCGCTTCTGCTAAATCCTTTTCTCTTTTCACAAAAGGTTGTTTTAATTCTCTTGCATAAATATTCTTTTCAGCCCAAATTTTTTTATATCTATTAAATTCTGTTCCTGTAAAACTTTTCGCTTTTTCCCAGCTACGATCAATAATTGCAATTATCGAATTTAACATATCAACGTTTGCCGAAGTAATCATAATCATAGTTTCAGTGTTTTCAGTAAAAGCTGCTTCTGTAAAATTTGCACTTCCAATAAAAGCCACCCATTCTTTATCATTATTGAAAAAAAGGTATGTCTTCGTATGAAAAGTGCCCTCTGGTTGTTTTATAAATTTAATTCCTGATATCTGTATGGCCTTTTTAATAAAATCCGGATGAGTTTGATAAAAATGAAGCCCAATCACTACTCTTTTTATTTTATTTTGATTTAAAAAAAATTTATCAAAAACATCAAATTCTCGCCCAGCCCACGCAACAGCCCAATAAAACTGATTGTATTTTTCCATTGCATTCACGAATAACCTTTTTAATTCTTTGGAATCAGTAATAATCATCTTTACTCTTCTTTTTTATAGTTTCCTAGATTTTTAGGAGTGTTTCTCTATTATCTTGCTTTCCTCTTCCGTTATCCCATAAAGCTCATAAACCCGATTGTCCATGTAAACTCCATTCAGTAATTTGGAATTTGTGATTTGGGATTCATATTTTTCCTTTCACTCTACCCTTCGGCAATACTTTTTTCAGCAAATCCCCAAGTTTCCGCATCTCACTTACGTCCTTGAAGAATCTTCCAGGCAATATATAACCACGGGCTTTTGCCGGATTTATGGTAATAAATTTTTTATTCAAAGTAGCTCCGTAAATCTTATCCCATGTTATATCCGAGCTCCCATAACTGGAATTAGTTTTGAAACCCTTTTCATTGATTAAATATGTTACTTCCTCTTGCATAAGTTTGTCGTTATTATAAGCGTTCTTTGCATTGAAATATAATACTATCGGTGTGTACACAAGAAAAATAAACGCAAAAATCAAGAGCCATATTAATGTTCCGTCAATGCGAGACTTATCAAACGCTATATAGAATATATAAATTAAACAAGCAATTGCCAAGGTTTTTAACGTTCGTCCAAAACTTCGAAAGCTCCATTTCACATAGTCTTCAAGCGTGAATTTAACTTTTATTTTCATTATTCACCTTTCTAATTAATAATTTGTAATTCGCCATTCCAAAAATCACTTCGCCCAATTCCTTAAAAAACCATTCAACAATTTGGGATTTGGAATTTGGGATTCCAAAAACCTTTAGCAAATACCACTTTCTAACAACTATCAAATTCTCAATTATCAATTAAATTTTCTCAATTGAAAACTGACAATTCTTAATTGACAATTTCTTTAAGCCCGCTCAAGTCCGGACCGCAGGTACGGACATGCAGTAATTTTTATTTTGTACTAATTCATTTTCTCCATTAAATCCCAAATCACGAATCCCAAATACTATTTTACAACCGCCATCTTTCCCCATGCTTTTTTCTTCGTTATGCCGTCTGATGCTTCGATGCTGTAAATATATATTCCGCTTGCCACACCCTTGCCTGCATTATTACTGGTATCCCAGTATATGCTGTTCATGCCCGGCGCGCCCTGCTGCGACAGCTCTCTCACAACCTCGCCGCTTATAGTGTATATTTTTACATTCACCTGCGCCGTATCGCATAACTGGTAGACCAGGTTAGTGCCGTTTGAGCACGGGTTCGGCGAATTCTTGTATAAATTCAGGCAAAGCGGTATTACAGGCGTGGGAGTTATTGTTATTGTGAATGTTACGCTTGCCGTCGGCGATATTGTCGCAGTGCATGTAATGCTTGGCGTGGGTGATATTGTCGCTGAAATTGTATTTGTCGGCGATATTGTAAATGTGGGTGTTATTGTTGGCGACAATCCCGGTGTTAGACTCCCGCATGGGCCGAATTCTTCGACCCTGTTATTATTGTCGTCTGCAACATAAATTTCTCCGCTGCTGTCTGCTGCTATTCCATAAGGACCATTAAACTGCCCGTTGCCCGACCCATAATTACCCCATTGCGTTATATATGCGCCTGCACTGTTGAATTCCTGGATGGTATTATTAAATGCAAATGCATTTGAAACATATATGTTTCCACTGCTGTCTATTGCTATTCCTAATGGATTCTGAAACTGCCCATTGCCGGTCCCTTGTCCACCCCATTGTGTTATATATGCGCCTGAGCTGCTGAATTCCTGGATCATGTAAGCGGCATTTAAAATATATACATTCCCACTATTGTCTACTGCAATTCCTCCAGATCCGTTAACGGTAACGGCCCATTGTGTTATATATGTACCTGTACTGCTGAATTCCTGGATTCTGTCATTGGCTGAATCTACAACATACACATCTCCGCTGTTGTTTATTGCTATTCCTTCAGGGCCTTGGAACTGGCCGTTTCCGGTTCCAGCACTGCCCCATTGAGAGATATACGCTCCTGTACTGCTGAATTCCTGGATGTTTTCATTCACATAGTCCGCAACATACACATCTCCGCTGTTGTTTGTTGCTATTCCTTCAGGAACATTAAACTGTCCATTACCGGTTCCAAAACTGCCCCACTGTGTGATATACGTGCCTGTCCCGGTAAATTCTTCGACCCTGACATTCGCAGGGTCTGCAACATACACGTCCCCGCTGCTGTTTACTGCTATATCAGTAAGCCCGGCAAACTGTCCATTGCCATTTCCATAAGTTCCCCATTGTGTAATATAACAGGGCGTAGCCCCTGATATTGGAGTGGCAGTATAGGTCGGCGTGACCGTAGGTGATGGGGTGGACGCGCATGATATCGAGCCCGAGCAAAGGCTGAATTTTTCCACCCTGCCTCCGCCCCAGTCTCCCACATAAACATTGCCGAAAGCATCCGCGGATAAAGGCTGGGCATCACTGAACTGCCCGTTTCCTGTCCCTGCTGACCCGAACTGCGTCAGGTAATTCCCGTTTCCGTCAAAAACCTGCACCCTATTCCCTTCAAATTCCGACACATACACGTTTCCGCAGCTGTCCGTAGCAATGCAATAGGGAGCTTCGAACTGCCCGTTGCCGGTCCCTGCGCTGCCCCACTGGGATATATAATTCCCGCTCGTATCGAATTTTTGTACCCGGTCATACGTGCCGTCTGCTACATAAACAAACTGGCCTGTAGGGTCCACGGCGTCGGCCACCGGCCATTCAAACTGCCCGTTCCCTATTCCCTCTGTCCCCCATGCAAGGATAAAATTTCCGCTGGAATCGAACTTCTGCACCCGGAAGTTGGATCCGTCCGCCACATATATGTTTCCCGGCGGGTCTGTCCAGATCCCGGTCGGCAGGTTAAACTGCCCGTTACCGCTCCCTGAAGTACCGAATTTCAGAAGAAAGTTCCCGTTTCCGTCAAATACCTGCACCCTGTCCTGGGTCCTCTCCACCTCAAAGACTTTTCCTGATGCGTCTACATAAAGGTTGTTCAGGTTATTGAACTGCCCGTTCCCGGTGCCGTTGCTTCCCCACTGGAACAAATATGTGCCGGCGGAAGTAAACACCTGTATATTGTCATTGGTAAAATCGCCGACATAAACCTCCCCGCTGGTGTTGTTCACGCCTATACCGATAGGGTTCTCAAACTGCCCGTTGCCGGTTCCTTTGGTTCCCCACTGGGAAGCATAACAAAAGGATATGGGCGCGGCAGATACATTGATTGTTTCGATGATATAAACTATGGCCAATAAAGGCACAAATAAAAGATTTTTTATCCGCATTTTCATCCTTGTTATAAAAATTCGCGTCCCAATATAGTCATATTATATCATATTTTTTTGCTGATTAGCCCCAAAATACCATCAGCGTCCGCAAAGACAGCACTGCCCATCCCGTTTAATGAGGAGCCCGGAAAACAAAAAAGCCCGGAGAGCTCATAATCGGGCTTTTTTATGCTGAACGATACGCTAAAACCGGCCAAAATCCTGCCGGATTGCAATTGCTTTGGAATGTGGTATAATAAATTGATTTAAGGCGGCTTAATTAATAACGAGAGGTGAAAACATGCATTTCACAGTATCCTGGCACATAGAAGCCGAGGGCGACAAGCTCCACAATGTCAACGAATTAATGGCTGTCGTGGTAAAAAGGAATACCGAGGCCAGCTTTTCTCCTTACCCGGGCTTCATTTTCGCAAAAACAGAATCACAGGAAAAATGGGATATAGTGCTGAACAGCTTAAACGGCCTGGTCAAGATGTACCCGAATAAAATCAACTTTGTCATGAGCCCCCTTTTCGCAAGCGGCAAATACAACGGCCATCTAGCCAGCTGGATCCAGATCAATGACATTACGAAATAAGCTTTTCTTACTGTATTTTGCCCTGCTTTGCCTTGTATGCACAGGGCTTCACGCCGACTCAGGCGATAACAACGTCAATTACAATTACAGCATGTTCAGGTTTAAATCCTATTATATGTCCGGCGGCTTCAGCCTGGGGTATGCCGATAACCCGGACATTGGCGCCAGCTTCAAGTTTAATTTTGCCGAGATTCCCTGCTGGTCTCTCAAAGCCGATATTTCGGCAATGCCGCTTAACGGCATGCAGTTTTTCGTGGAAACAGGCGCCGTGTGCAATTTTTATTTTGAGAAGGCCCCGAATTTCAGCATGCATGTGGGCCCCTGCATGGGCGTCCTGTTAAAAAACTTAAGCAGCTATTTCGGGTTTGGCCTCGAGGTCGGCCTGGACTGCTATATAAACGAGGCAAAAAATACTTCTTTGTTTTTGGACCTGAGCGACCTTACAAGCCTCTTCCCCACGGCATCCGCAGGCATAAGGTTTTATTATTAGATAATTTATTTGCAGGGGCACGCCATGGCATGTCCCTGCCTTAATCCAACCTGGCAGGAGTCTGATTCCGCCTTGCAATGGACACTCCTGCCGCTTCGGCTGACGGTTTCCACTGCCGGCGTACTAAAATAAAAAGCCCGGACCTTTTTCAGGCCCGGGCTTTACTTTTACTGATTGCAGTTCAGGATTTATTTTACTACGGCAACTTTTCCCTTTGATTTGAAGTCACCCATATGGAAATAAACCAGATATATTCCCGATCTTACCGTTTCCCCGCTGTCGTCGTCGCCTTTCCATATTATATCGTAAATACCCGGCTCATCCTGTCCGGAAACAAGAGTCTTTATAAGTTTGCCGTTCCTGTCGAATATTCGGATCTTCACATTTGACGGTTTTGCAATTTCATATCTTATCTTGACTGATTCTCCTTGTTGCGGGTTTATAACATTATTTACTATATCAGCGCTGTAAGTATATGCCGTGGAGCTGCTGTAAGCCGGCGTTATAGTCGGGCTGGCTAATGCAACCGGTGTATTTGTCGGAGTGCTGCAAATACCGAATTTCTGTATTCTGAAGTTATAACTGTCCGTCACATACACTGAACCGTTATTATCGGTTGTTATTCCCTGCGGATTATCAAACTGCCCATTTCCTGTCCCAGGGCTGCCCCATTGGGTTACATACGCCCCGTTTGATGCAAATTTTACCACTCTGCTGTTGCCTGAATCATCAACATATATTGCATTGCTTCCGTCTATTGCGATTCCAATAGGTATGGTTAGCTGTCCGTTTCCGTTTCCAGAACTGCCCCATTTCGCTATATAATTGCCTGAGGAATCAAATTTTTGTATCCTGTTGTTTTGAAACTCGGTGACATATATTGCATTGCTGTTGTCTACCGCTATTCCGGCAGGACCTTCAAATTGTCCGTTTCCGCTTCCATAACTGCCCCATTGTGTTATATATGTTCCGGTTGAATTGAATTTCTGGATACTGGCATTGACCAAGTCAGACACGTATATCGCACCGCTGTTATCTGCGGCTATAGCGTATGGCCCCAAAAACTGCCCGTTGCCGCTGCCACTGCTTCCCCATTGTCCTGTATAAGTCCCCGCTGTAGTAAATTCCTGTATCCTGTTGTTCCCGGAATCAGTTACATATACCGTGTTATTATATACTGTTATCCCGTTAGGATTATTAAATTGTCCGTTCCCTGTTCCGGCGCTCCCCCATTGCCCGACATAAGTCCCTCCATTCGTAAATTCCTGAATCCTGTTATTAGAAGTATCTGCCGCATATACTATGCCGTTATATACCGCTATTCCGTTGGGATAATTAAGTTGTCCGTTCCCTGTGCCATAGCTTCCCCATTGTAATAAGTAGCAAGGCGGGTTTGGGTTCATGGTCGGTGTTATAGTAAATGTCGGCGATATCGTGAATGTTAAGGTTATTGTAAATGTAGGCGTAGCTGATACCACAGGAGACTCCGTGCTTGTTTGTGTAATTGTAGATGTTAACGTGGAAGTATTGGTAGGTGTAAATGTCCATGTAGGCGTAATTGTCCACGTAGGCGTGAAAGTGCATGAAATAGTAAAGGTGCATGTCTGTGTATAAGTCGGGGTTTGAGATACAACCGGTGTATTTGTTGCCGTCCCGCACAAACCAAATTTCTGAATCCTGCTGTTTCCGGAATCTGCCACATTTATATTTCCGCTGCTGTCTATTGCTATCCCGATAGGATTCGAGAACTGTGCATTCCCGTTTCCTGTGCTGCCCCATTGTGTCAAATAAGTTCCGCCCATGGTGAACTGTTCCACTCTGTTGTTGCCAAAATCAACCACATATATGCTGCTGCTGTCTGTTGCTATACCTTCCGGGCTGTAAAACTGCCCGTTTCCTGTCCCGGAGCCGCCCCACTGAGTTATGTAATTGCCTGAAGAGTCAAACTCTTGTATTCTTTTATTTCCGTAATCCGCAACATATATGTCACTGTTACTGTCTGCTGCTATACCGCCAGGGCCATTAAACTGGCCGTTCCCGCTTCCGTTACTTCCCCACTGGGATATATAGTTGCCTGAGGGGTCGAATTTTTGTATCCTGTCGTTGCCATAATCCACGACATATATATAACCGCTGTTATCCAGAGCTATTCCACCAGGAAGCGAAAACTGCCCGTTCCCATTGCCCGAACTTCCCCATTGGCCGGAATAATTGCCTGCCGATGAGAATTCCTGTATCCTGTTGTTGGAGGCATCCGCGACATATACCGTTCCACTGACATTTACTGCAATGCCTTGAGGCTGATTAAATTGCCCGTTTCCGCTCCCATAGCTGCCCCACCGGGTAATATAATTTCCCGATAAGTCAAATTTTTGTACATTGGCATTAAACACATCAACAACATATATATATCCGAGGTTATCAGCAGCGATTGCGGTTGGACTGGTAAACTGCCCTGTCCCGGTCCCCGGGCTTCCCCATTGCAGCAGGTAGCACGGCGCGTCCGCCATCGCAGGCTTTGCGCAAAATAAAAGCGCTGCCACAATCAGCACAAAACTTGTTAGTTTATTATAGCTTCTGTTAGTTTCTTTTTTCATTGTCCTTCACACTCCTTTTTCAGTTTCTTGCCTTCTATTTACTTAGACAGCATTCCATCAATCCCATTTCATTTTTTTAAAAAAATATATCCGCGCTTATCCTGTTGTTTATCCCGAGGTCGGAAACAGGCTGGAATGCGTATGAAATCCTTGCTGCTCTCATCAAAAAAATGCCGGCACCGAGCGACACATTATTTCCGTCCTGTTTTACTCCATAGCCTGCCTCAAGGCAGAAAATATTAAAAAAGCATAATTCCGCGCCCGCGCCTATATCCGGAGGCTCGTTTATTGTCTCGATTTTATTTATATCCAGATCGGCAATTACCCTGCAATAATCCGTAATATTAAACCTTACCGAAACGCCTGTTTTTAAATTAACCGGCAGCGGCTCGGACAATGTTTCATAGGCAGTTTGACTTCCGATATTTTGAAGCGCGATTCCAAAATACATATCCGGATTTTTCCCTATCTTTGCCAGCCCTCCGAAATCCAGAGCAATGCCTGCTTTAGAGTAATCCAGTATTGTGCTTCTAAAATATTTTATGCATGCTCCTGCGGATATTCCCGGCAATATTTTATACCCTGCCGCTCCCGTCAGCAAAAAATCTCCGTTCTGCACATTCCCTTTATTCTCTCCGTCGGCCCCTATCCAGGAAAAATCTGCAGTGTAGTCGTACATCGCGCTTGCGCCAAAAGCCAGGCTGCCGTGCGGCACTACGGCGGTTATATACTCGTAGTTTGTATCCGCAAATGATGAAAAATGCGTTAAAGAGATAATATTTTGTGCGGGCAACACAAGGCCCGCCGGGTTATAAAGCACCGCGTTCGCATCATCCGCAACGGCGCAAAACGCGCCGCTTAAAGCCGCGGTCCTTGCGTCAGGCTCGGCAAGCAGGAAATCTGCGCCTGTGGACTCGGCGGCCCGCAAATTAAGATTAATCGCCACGGAAAATAATACAATGACTATGGCAGCCTTTAATTTTCCCGTGTTAAGCCGTGTTGTTCTCATATCACTCCTCCGCTCAACCCTGTTGTTGTATAATTTCGGATTTTTCAGCCTGATATTCCCTTATTTTATTACTCCAAGTTTTATCTTTTTATCTATCTTGTCCGTTTTTATATGCACTATATAAATACCTGCATTTACCATATATCCGCCGTCGTCGTCGCCTTTCCATGTTTGCCGGTAAAAGCCTGGCGTATTTGTGCCTGCAAAAATTGTTTTTATAATCCTTGCGTTGCGGTCATAAATTATAACGGAAACAGCGCAGGTATTATCGACCTGATAGTTAATCGTCACATACTCGCCTTTGATTGGATGGATTATATTATTGTATACGTTCACGCTTACGTTTAATGACTGCTCCTGCCCCGGCGTCGGCTTGTAAATGCCTGCTTCCCTTGCCTTGTTCTGGTCTTCATTTTCGATCTTCTGGCTGCCTGCGGTTGCCGGAAGGGCGGCAAACTTAAACCCTGCATTGCCATATGCTGTTTCATCCTTTGTCGGTGCAGCAGCAACCTGGTTATTTTGCTGCTTTTCCGGGTTTGCCTGCGCAGGTTCCACAGTCTTGCAGTTTTTTACCTGCTGAATAAGCTGGCCGGCAGCCGGCTGTTTTTCAGGCCGGGCAGTTTTTGCAATACCTGCCTGCCCTGCACCTGGCTTTCCTTTTCCGGTTTCATATACTGCAGGAGATGTAAAAAATATTAAAGCAATAACCGCTGCAGCTCCTGCGGCAAAAATCGCCTGTTTCGAGAAAATCACGGCCGAAAGCCTTGCCCAAAACGAAGGGTTCGGCTCGCCTATCATCTGCCAAACTTTATTCTCGAAGCCAGGGCCCGCAGAAGGCCTTGCGTTCATCCTGAGCGCCTGTTTCATTTTAATATCAAAGTCCTTTTTATTTATGCGTTGTTTATTCATTCCGGCCACCTATGGTTTTTAATACCATTTTTTCAGTTTATGCCTCGTCCGCGAAGCCATGGACATTACCGTGCCTGCAGGCATGCCGAGTATCTTTCCTATCTCGTCGCAGGAGAGCTCCTCCATGTCCAGCAGTATTATTATGGACCTCTCTTTTTCCGGGAATTTCTCAAGCTCATTGAGAATAACCGATCGTAGTTCCTGAAACTCTATTAACTCGTCGGGCAGTTTGCCTTTTTCAGCGATATTATTAATTTTTTCAGCGTAGTCCTCGTCGTCCTTATACCCCTGGCCGTATTCAACAGCCCGTCGCCTTTTACCGGCTTTGAGCTTATTTATGCAGCGGTTTACAGCCAGCCTGTAAATCCAGGTTGAGAACTTTGCCCTGAACTCAAAGCTTTTAATCGCGGAATATGCGGCACAAAATATTTCCTGGGCCATATCGCGCGCTTCTTCTATATTTCCCATATATTTAAGGCAGAGCCCGAGCATGCGGTTTTTATAAAGGCGCATTATCCTGTTAAAAACCTGCTTTTCGCCCTGTTGAAGCCTTTTTATTTCCTCAAATGTTATATCTTCCATTAGTCTCCTGATTGTTTTGACAACTTTTACCAAATCCCATTGCAATTATTTTCACATCTTTCTATTTTAATATTCCACCAGCACTTTGTAAATAAATTAACTTTCACATTAAAAATTGCCCGGTTTTACTATCCGCCCCAATTCTTGTTCCCCGATATAAAAGGCCATGTGATTCGCGTTCGATAGCTCCATCCTTCTCACAGGAGCCGGCTATCCCTGCCGCTTCAGCCAAAGTTTCCCATTGCGTGCTCGTATGGGACTTTTATTCACCCATGCCATGCCGGGCGAACCAAATAAAAAAGGCCGGGCATGAAGCCCGGCCTTTTGCTTTCTTATATTTTTTTACTTTTTCTTTTTCTTTGCCATTTTGTCCTTTATTGCCGCGTGCGCAGCCGCCAGCCTCGCGATAGGCACCCTGTACGGCGAGCATGACACGTAATCAAGCCCTGTCCTGTGGCAGAACTCCACTGATGCCGGGTCTCCGCCGTGCTCCCCGCATATGCCGATCTTCAGTTTCGGCCTGCTCGAGCGGCCAAGCTTCACTGCCATGTCCACAAGCTTGCCTACTCCGTCCTGGTCCAGCGTCTGGAACGGGTCCTTGTCGAATATTTTCTTTTCAATGTATACTTTTGTGAATTTGCCCGAATCGTCGCGCGAGAAGCCCAGCGTGGTCTGCGTAAGGTCGTTTGTCCCGAAAGAGAAGAACTCAGCTTCCTTTGCTATCTCATCCGCGGTTATCGCCGCCCTGGGTATTTCAATCATGGTGCCTACCATATAGGGGACCTTCCTGCCCTTCTCGTCCATGACTTTTTTTGCCGTATCGTCGACGACCTTTTTCTGGTCGAGGAATTCCTTTACATTGCCTACGAGCGGTATCATTATCTCAGGCACTATCTTTTTTCCTTTGCTGTTCAGCTCAAGGGCCGCCTCGATAATAGCGCGCGTCTGCATCTCGGTGATTTCCGGGTATGTTATGCCCAGCCTGCATCCCCTGTGCCCGAGCATCGGGTTGAACTCGTGCAGCTCCTCTACCCTGCGCAGCAGTTTTTTCGCCTTGTCAAGGTCATTGCCGTTTTCCTTTATCAAGTCGAGCGATTTTTTCAGCATTTCGTTTTCCATTGTCGTCGAGCCTTTTGCTTCCATCCTGGCAACTTCGACCATGAGCTCCTCCCTTTTCGGCAGGAATTCATGCAAAGGCGGGTCCAGGAACCTGATGGTGACCCCGTAGCCTTCCATTGACTCAAAAAGCCCCGAGAAGTCGCTTCTCTGCATGGGCAGGAGCTTATCGAGCGCCTGCCTGCGGCCTGCCTCGTCGCTGGCGAGTATCATTGCCTGCATGTGAGGCAGCCTGTCCTCCGCGAAAAACATATGCTCTGTCCTGCACAGCCCTATGCCCTGCGCGCCGAACTGGACCGCGACTTTCGCGTCCCTCGGGATATCCGCGTTTGCCCTGACTTTAAGGACCTTTACCTCGTCAACCCATTCCATGAATGTGCCGAACTCGCCTTCCATTTTCGGCTCGGTTGTCGGCACTTTGCCCAGGAGAACCTGCCCGGTAGTACCGTCTATGGAGATCCATTCGCCTTCCTTTACGGTTAAATTTTTATCCTTTACTTCAAATTGTTTCGTATGCTCGTCCACCTTCAGGGTCTCACAGCCGGCTACGCAAACCTTGCCCATCTGCCTTGCCACGACAGCCGCGTGCGAAGTCGCTCCGCCGCGCGCCGTCAAAATGCCTGTTGCCTTGTCCATGCCGTGTATGTCGTCAGGCGATGTCTCGAGCCTCACTAGTATTACTTTTTCCCCGCGTTCTGCCCACTCTACCGCGTCGTCGGCGGTGAATACAGCCTTTCCAGTCGCTGCTCCCGGTGAGGCGTTTATGCCTTTTGCTATTATCTGTTTCTCGGCTTTCGGGTCAAATACCGGGTGCAAAAGCTGGTCAAGCTGAGCCGGCTCTACCCTGAGTATTGCCTCTTCTTTTGTTATAAGTTTTTCTCCCACCATTTCCACGGCTGCCCTTACTGCCGCCATGCCTGTCCTTTTGCCTGAACGGGTCTGGAGCATGTAAAGCTTGCCTTTTTCAATAGTGAACTCGAAGTCCTGCATATCCTTATAATGTTTTTCGAGCCTTGTTGTTATCTCGCGCAGCTGCTTGTAAACCGCCGGCATTTCTTTTTCAAGAGCGGCTATGGGCTGCGGCGTCCTGACTCCAGCCACGACATCCTCGCCCTGCGCGTTTAAAAGGTACTCGCCGTAAAATACTTTCTCGCCGGTGGCAGGGTTCCTTGTAAACCCTACTCCTGTGCCCGAGTCATTTCCCATGTTTCCGAATACCATGGCCTGCACGTTTACTGCCGTGCCTATATCCTCAGGTATGGCGTTCTGCTTCCTGTAATATATGGCCCTGTCGTTCATCCATGATTTGAACACGGCGTCTCTTGCGCCCCTCAGCTGGTCGATCGGGTCCTGCGGGAAGTCCCTGCCGAGCTCTTTTTTCACGAATGCCTTGAACTCGGCTACCATGTCCTTGAAATCCTCGGCGTTGAAATCTATGTCATATTTTATCCCTTTTTTCTCTTTTCTCTTGTCGATAAGGTGCTCGAATTTTGATTTTGAGAGGTCCATGACTACGTCGGAGTACATCTGGATAAATCTCCTGTAGGAATCCCAGGCGAAACGCGCGTTGTTTGTCCTCTTTATTATTGCCTGGACAGTAACGTCGTTTATCCCGAGGTTAAGTATGGTATCCATCATGCCCGGCATCGAAAACTTCGCGCCCGAGCGCACCGAAACAAGCAGCGGATTTACCTCGTCCCCGAATTTCTTGTTTTCCGTGGCTTCCAGTTTTTTTACGAACTCCATCATGGTGGAATCGATGGCGGCAGGAACCTTTTTCCCGCTCTTGTAGAACAGGGTGCATACTTCGGTTGTTATTGTGAATCCCGGCGGGACAGGTATGCCCGCGTTTGTCATTTCAGCAAGCCCCGCGCCTTTTCCGCCGAGCAGTGCTTTCATTTCCCCGTTGCCGTCGGCTTTGCCTGCGCCAAAGAAATAGATGTATTTGGCACCCTTGGCCTTGCCGGCTGCTTTTTTCGCTTTTGCCTTCTTTGCCATGTTCTTTTGCCTCCTTATTAAATTGTCCCTTTTTAGGGATTAGATTTGTGGAGCTACTTTTCAAAAAATCATATCATATGCTCCCTCCCGGAAGCGCTATTCATCCCCGCTTTTATCGGCGGGAATTTTTGCGGAGCGGGATTAAACAACCCGCAGATTATAGCATAACAAAAAATAAATTCAACAGTTTTTGGGATTTTGCGCCATTAGCCGGATGTGCATTTGGCATAAATAAAAAAGCCCTTTCCCCGCTAAAAGGAAAGGGCTTCTTGGCTATTTGCAGATTATGCGCCGTCGTCTCCTATCGAGTTTGTCGGGCATGAATCCATAGATTCCTTGCAGGCTTTTTCTTCAGCCTCGTTTGCAGGCTGTTTTGACACATAGGCGTGGGAACCATCGTCGTTTAATTTAAAATTTCCGGGCGCTGTTCCTTCGCATACGCCGCAAGCTATGCATTGATCGTCCACGTAATACTTGCCGGGTGCATTTTCCGCTACTTTTCCGCTCTTATTCGCCATGTCGGCCTCCTTCACAAAATATTGAAATTTATGAAAGGAATATATAATATTTTCTAGTTTTTTTCAAGTATTTTTTGTGATTTAAAACGTAATATCGCTATGCGCCCTAAAATGATTAACTGAAACGCACCTTTAACCTGCCTTTTGCCTGCCCCCTCAAAATCTTGACCTCCCTGCAGTTAAAATCGACCACGCACGACGGGTCCCCGCTGACAAAAGAATCATCCTTTATATAGCCGTCGCATTGTTTTAAAAGCTTTTTTTCAATGTCCCGGAACAAAACCGGTGTTTTTCCACCGGAAAAATTTGCGCTGGTTGCGCAAAGCGGCGATCCGGTTTCTTTCATTAACCTGTTAATCATCGGCGACTTGATGACCCTTATTCCTATCGTGCCGCCCGGCAGGAAGCTGAAAACCTTTTTATACTGCGGTTTTAACTTAAATACCAGGGTATATGGCCCGGGAAGCAGCTTTTTTATTATTTTATTGTCTGCAGGCTTGAGTTTCGCATATTTTTTTATCGATTTTATGTCCGGTAAAAAAACCTGTAATGGTTTGTTTTTGTCGCGCTTTTTTATCCTGAATATCCTTGCTACTGCCCTGCTGTCAGTGGCCTTTGCAAATATTCCGTATACCGTGTCTGTAGGCAGTACTGCCACTCCGTGGTTGTTCAGTATCTTGGATATTTCCGGTATCCTGTCCATATTATTTCTTCTCCTCAAGGAACTTTTTTACTCCTTTTTCCCTTAACTGCCTGTCTTTGTTGTCCACCTTCTGCGCCAGTTCCTTTTTAAACCCGGCCAGTTTTGATTTCATTTTTTTGTCCTTAATGCCTATAATCTGCGCGGCATATATCGCCGCGTTCACGGCGCCCGGCTTTCCTACTGCCATGGTGCCTACAGGTATCCCCTGCGGCATCTGAACCATCGAGTATAACGAATCAACCCCTGACAAAGCGCTGTTCATAGGCACTCCTATTACGGGTATCGTGGTGTGCGCCGCTATCACTCCTGCCAGGTGCGCGGCCCCGCCTGCAGCTGCTATTATGACTCCGCAGCCTTCGTCAGCCGCCTCTTTCAAAAATGTTTTCACCTTGTCCGGAGTCCTGTGCGCAGACGTAATGCTCACAAAAGCCTTGATGCCGAACTGCTCAAGTGTGTCTATCGCTTCCTTCATCACGGGCAAATCGCTGTCGCTGCCCATAACCACCGCTACTTTAGCTGCCATATATCACCATTTTTCCATTTGGCATTTTCAATCTGGTATTCAATTTTTCCAATTCCAAATTCCAAATTCAAAACTCCAAATTGTTATTTTAAAGCCTTTTGCGCTATATCCCTTCGGAATTGCGCGCCTTCAAAACTGATATTTGATACTTCATTATATACTTTGTTTATTGCTTTTTCCAGGTTATTGTCGAGTGCCACGACATTCAGCACCCTTCCTCCTGATGTCAGTATGTCATTCCCGCTTTGCTTTGTTCCCGCATGGAAAACCATGGCGTCCTTTTTGCCCCTGAATTTTTCAAGGCCGCTTATAACCCTGCCTTTTTCATACGCGCCTGGATAGCCTTTTGACGCCATGACCACGCAGACCGCGTATTTTTTCTCAAGGTCTATTTTTTTGCCCTTGAGCCTGCCTTCTGCTGTTGCCATGAACAGTTCTGTAAGGTCGTTTTTCACCAGAGGCAATACAGCCTGCGTCTCGGGGTCTCCGAAACGCACGTTATATTCAAGCACTTTCAGGCCCTGCTTTGTAACCATAAGCCCTGCGTAAAGTATGCCTTTATATGTAATTCCTTCGCTTTTCAGCGCTGCTATAGTTGGCTTTAATATCTTTTCCATTGCCTCGCCGGACAGTTTTTTGTCCATGACAGGCGCGGGTGCGTATGCGCCCATCCCGCCTGTATTCGGCCCCATATCGTTGTCAAAAATCCTTTTATGGTCCTGCGCTGCGGGAAAAGTGAGTATTGTCTCTGAATCGGTAAGGGCAAGTATGCTTGCCTCCTCGCCTTCAAGGAACTCTTCTATCACAACCCTGTCCCCTGATTTCCCGAATTCTTTTTTTTCCATTATATCTTCTATTGCGTTAACAGCCTCTTTTTCATCCGCGGCTATTATCACGCCCTTGCCTGCTGCCAGGCCGTCTGCTTTTATGACTATAGGGTAATTTTTATTTGATTTGATATATATTTTTGCCTCAGCAGGAGATGAAAATTCACCGTATCCGGCAGTAGGTATATTGTATTTTTTTAATATGCTTTTTGTGAAGACTTTGCTGCCCTCCAGCATGGCTGCCTTTTTAACCGGCCCGAATATTTTCATGCTGTTTGCCTCAAAAACGTCCACTATGCCGTTTACAAGCGGTATTTCCGGTCCTACCACGGTAAGGTCTACCGAATTTTCTTTTGCGAACTTTAAAAGCCCGTTTATATCGTCAGCCTGTATGTCCACGTTTTCCGCGCATTCTTTTGTGCCTGCGTTGCCCGGCGCGCAGAATAATTTCCTGACTTTTCTGCTTTTTGCTATTGCCCACGCCAGCGCGTGCTCCCTTCCCCCGCTTCCTATGACAAGTACATTCATCTGATTCCTCCGGTTTTCATTTTTATCTTTGCCGATCTTCCAATCATCCAAACTTCCAACCCTCTTGTTTTATCAGGCTTTCCAGTTGTACATCTCAAACTTCTCGTCGGGCAGCTGTATCTTTATAAGCCCTTTTTCAGGTATTTTCTCTATGACTTCGCCGCCTTTGTATATGTGGACCTGGAACTTAATATCCGTGCCTGTAGCCGGGTTTGCCATGCAGGAAAAAGGGATTTTCGTCTCAAAAATATCATTTGCGGCAAACTGTATGCCGTTTGACCGCATATTTTTTGCCTCGACTTTTTTTGATTTAAGGTTGAATTTCAGCTCGGCAACCCTTTCGCCGTCCATGAATTTAAACTCTATTTCCAGCCCTTCTTTTAAGACCGGTTTCTCCGAAGCGTCCAGCCTCACGAAAAAATCCTCCAGGTTAAAGCCGTAATAAAGCATCTTAAAAAACTTTTCCGCCTTGTGCATTGCTCCGCCGTCTTTTGAGAGGTCGTAGTATCCCGCGCCTTTCCATTTATAATAATGCGCAAGCTTGCCGTCTATTTCCGGATTTATGAACCTCACCGGCAGCACCTCAAAGACCGCGCTCGCCTTAGTAATTGGCACGTTGAGTTCTTCAGGAACAGGGCGTCCGGTTATCCTGTACACGTTCATCAAATGCAGCCTGTAAAGGTTGTCGAATTCCGCGTCGTTTTTTGACGAGTGGTCGTCGCCGTACCACCAGTTCCAGTCGCTGCCTTCGGCTATATAAATCTCTTCCCATGCCCTGTCCAGTGTATCCTGCCCGGCGTTTTTATCCGCGTCTGCCCATGCCGCAAGGTCTTCCCTTGTCTTTTTCAGAAGTTTCCAGGATTTCCTGTCGTCGGCATGCCCTATCCATATCGCAAAATTATGGTCTATCCACGAGCCCGGGAAAAGTTTTTCCAGCTCCGGTTTCACCTGTATGGATTCAACAGCCTCCCTCATTGTAACCGTCTTGAAATCCTTATTTGCCGCGAGCCTTGAGTAAACCGCATTCAAGAAATCTTTGCCGTCGTTTGCGTAGTGCTCCCACGCGTTCTCCCCGTCCAGTATCACGTTCACGGCATAATCGCCGTCAGGCAGGGAATTTTTTATTTTATAAAGCTCGGCTATAAAATGGTCCGCAGCCTCGTTGTGGTTCCATGACTGGTAGGTAAATCCGATGAGGTCGGACAGATAATGGTTCCTGAAAAACATGTTTATCGGCCCGTTTTTCGAGTTGAAAATATAGGGCCTGTATATGGTGTCGTTTTTGGCCTTAAAATCCTGTTCGGCAAGCATAAGCGACTGGTATAATATTTCCTCATCCGTGGCTATCCATTTCATGCCGTTTTTCACGAACAGGGAAACAGCATCCTCGCTCACCGAGCCCTCTGCAGGCCACATCCCGTACGGTGTACCGCCGAACTTGTCCCTGTAGTAATCGGCGGCTTTTTTTACCTGCGCGTCCGCGTCCCCGGGTTCGGAAAAATCCACGTCAAGATTAAGCCCCGGCATGCAGATTTTCGCTATTTCAGTATCGTAAACCAGCGGCAGGATAGGATGGTAAAAAGGCGTGGTGGATACTTCCACCTGGCCCTTTTGCTGCATTTCCCTGTACTTCGGGATTATCATTTTTAAAATATCCATGTGCCTTGCAAGCACAATATCTTTTTCTTCCTCGCTGAAGTTTTCTTCTTTTTCCTTTATTTGCCGCAGTTCGGGAAACATTTCCAGGAAGTCGGAATCGATCCATGTAAGGTTAAACCATACCTGCAGATCCCTTATTTCCTGGGCGGTAAATTTGGCGTGCGTCTTTTTCAGCTCATCGGGATGCGAGTTCTCTCCCCTCTTTTTCAGCAAATACGAGTAGCGCCTGTAAGGATATACCATGGTTTCCCAGTTTGCCATGAAAAAGTTGAAAAGCACGAATATCCTCTCACCCTCGTTCAGGTCCTCCGCTTTCTTGTACGACATGTCCATGAAAATGTCGGTCGTGCCGGAAATATATTCCTCTATCTGCAAAAGCAGGGACGGCACAAGGTTAAAATTCTGCTTTATCGACGGGTATTTGTCCAGTATCGAGACCATGTCATAATAATCTTTTACCCCGTGCAAACGCACCCATGGAAGTATAAACTTGTTTGTGTCCACATTCTTGTAATATGGCTGGTGCATGTGCCAGAGGAACGTGATTTTTAAAGGGTTTTGCATTTTTATTTTACTCCGTAGTGTTTATCCCTTCCCCCTCGATGGGGGAAGGCCAGGATGGGGATGGTGTTGCGGCAATACCTGCACAGTAATTGTCATCTTCTTCGCTGCAAATGTTGTTGCTGCTGCTTCACCCTCACCCTACCCTCTCCCGTCGAGGGAGAGGGAGTTACATAAGGAATGTTTCTCAAACAAGATATTTAACATTAAGCTTGTTTTATATTTTCTTTTCAATAACCGACTTATAGGTGTTTTCTACTTCAGTGACTATGCTCTCAAAGGAATGCCTCTGTATTTTTTCCAGGCTCCTTTTCCCCATCTTTGCCCTGAGTTTGTCGTCCTCCAGTATCCTTATTATCTTATCGCCCAGCTCCTCGTGGTTGCCCGGGTTCATAAGGAACCCGTTGTCGTTCTCAGCCACAAGCTCAGGCAGGGCGCCGCTGTTTGCCGCTATGCAAGGCAGGCCGGATGCCATAGCCTCCATGGTCACGATGCTCTGCAGCTCTGCAGTGGACGGTATGCAGAATACATGCGAAGCCGTGTACACGCTCGGGAACTCGTTCTTCTGCAAAAAGCCAATGTACGTGGTATCCTTTTCAAGTTCCAGCTTTATCACCATCTTTTTTATATTTTTCAGTTCCCTGCCGGCGCCAGCGAACACGAGCTGGTAATTATACCCTTTGTCTTTTGTGTATTTAAAGGCCTTCACAAGCACAGGCAGGCTTTTTTCTCCGCTTATCCTGCCTGTGTAAAGCACGACTTTTTTATCGGCTGGCATGCTGTATTTATTCCTTATTATACCCGGGTCGCTGTTCGGGTTAAAAACCTTCAGGTTCACGCCGTTTGACATGGGCTTGTGCTTTGCCGTAAGCCCGTGCTGAAGCAGCAGGTTTACAGCGGTCTGTGTTGGCGACGTAACCAGGTCGAGCCTGTTGTAAAAGGCCACTATGGCGCCCCAGCCCAGGTTTTTCAGCGGGTAGTATAGGAATGCAAGTTTTGCCACATGCATAAAAAAATTCTCGGGCATAAGGTGGTTTGTGCCCATGATAGGTATGCCGAGCTTCCTGGCAGCCATAAGGCATCCTACGCCTATGGAATAGGGGTTGTGCACGTGTATGATGTCAGGCCTTAGTTCTGCAAGCGTATTTTTGATCGCTTTCCCGGGAAAAACCGTAGCTTTATATTCCTTGAGAGTCGGGAAAGTGATTGCCTTAAATCTGTATATGGTGGTGCCGTTGTCCTCTTCCTTGTAATCCTCATATCTCTGTGCAGGCGCGAAAACCGATACAGTATGGCCTCTCCTGGCAAGCTCCATAGCCAGGTTGTGCTCCATTACTGCCCCGCCGTCAACGTTCGGCCAGTATGATTCGGTTCCAAGTACTATTTTCATATTATATTGTTACCTCCATTAATGATGTGGAGCCACCGTCTTTACAGGCGGACACCTTTAAAAACCCTAAGTTCTTTTCAGTCCTAAACGATTTTTTCGTATTGCTGCTCTTGCATATAATTATAATATGCTCCCTCCCCGAAGCGCTATCAATTCCCGCCTCTATCGGCGGGGATTTTCGCGGAGCGGGAATAAAATATTATAATATATATTGTATTTGGTTTTCAAGGATTATAATGAAATTATAGGTGTGAAATAAATAACGTGATTAACCCTGCGCCGGCAGCACCATGCATATTTCCGTGCCCTTGCCCAGCCCTTCTGACTCGGCCCATATTTCCCCGCCGTGGCCCTCCATGACACTTTGCGCTATGCTTAACCCGAGCCCGGAACCCGGGTGTCTCCTAGTATCCGCGTTTTCCACCTGGAAAAAACGCTCAAATATTTTTTCAAGATATTCTTTTTCTATGCCTGTTCCATAGTCTTTCACGCTTATAAAATAATATTTCTTTTTTTCATCCAGGCTTTTCCTTATATAAACAGGTATTTTTTCCATTTCCAGCCTGCTTAGGTTGATGTCTATTTTCCCGCCTTTTTGCGAGAATCTGATTGCGTTATTTATAATGTTTGTTATTGCCTGCTGCATCCTCCCTTTATCGAGCTGGACTTCGGCTGAATCCAGGGCGAAATTTTTCTCCAGGTTTATACCTTTTTCTCCGGCAATAAAATGCATGCTGTCAATTGCCTCATTTATGACACCTGCGAGGTCTTCTGTTTCTTTGCGGATTGCAAATGTCCCCCTTTCTATCCTGGAAATATCAACCATGTCGTTTATTATGTTGCCAAGCCGCGTGATATTCTGGTCGATGATATTCACGTAATCCTTTTGCCTCTCATTCATCTCTCCCGCAGCTCCCCTGCCGAGGAAAGTATTGAAGCCTTTTATTACCGTCAAGGGGGTCCTCAGCTCATGTGAAACAATGGAAATAAAGTTTGACTTGAGCCTGTCCAATTCCTGTAACTTTTCAAAACTTTCTTTTAAAGCCATCTCCGCGTGTTTTAGCCCGGTAATATCGGATACAACAAGCCCTATTCCTGAAGCCATCGGGATAACCTTTACGGAATATGTATTAAATCCTCCCGATCCGTTTGGGATATTAACCTCGTCTATCTCAAACGTATTTCCGGTGTTGATTATTTTCTGGATCACACTAAAGTCCCCGGAAAAATTAAGTTTTAGAGCCAGGTCCTGCATGGCAATCCCTGACTCAAGTTTTATTCCGGTAAAAGCCTCGCATACCTCGCGTGCCGTATTGTTTGCGGCTACCAGTTTAAAGTTTTTATCCCATATGGCGAGAATGTCCTTTTCAGCTTCACTGAACGCCTTCCACCGGTCTTCCGCCTCTTTTTTTGCCGTTATATCTTCTATAACAGCAACGAAATATTTAGGATTGTTTCCGGCATCTTTTGCCAGCGACACAGTCAAATCCACCCATACAAGGGATTTATCCTTCTTTATGTAGCGTTTTTCTGATTTATAAACATTTATTTCACCCGTCTTTAAAAGCTTTATTGCATTTGCTTCCTGTTCAATGTTTTCCGGATAAGTGATATCCTTAAATGCCATCCCATGCGTTTCTTCTTTTGTGTATCCGATGATATCGCAGTAACGCTGGTTTAATTTCAGGAACTTACCGTCAAGTGCTGTAAAAGCAATGCCCACAGCTGCCTGTTCAAAAGAGTCTTCAAACTGTTCCTCGCTTGCTTTTAGCTCTGCCTGTATCTTCTTTTGTTCGGTAAGGTCAAAAAGCGATGCTATAATTACTTTTTCTCCGTTTATTTCAGACAGCGCTCCGGAATAAAGGCATGGTACCGTTTCACCGTATCTATTTTTAAATGCCGTCTCGATACCGGATACGGGCTCACCTTTTAATATTTTCCCGATTAGCTTAATCCTTGCTTCAGTGTTTTCAAAGAATCCGAGTTCAAGTACTGTTTTGCCCAGCAACTGTTCGCGCGTAAAACCGAACCTTTTCAGGAGTGAATTATTGCACTCCAATATTTTCCCGTCGCCAGCCCTTGTAATAAGTATTCCCACCGGGCTCGAAAAAAACGCGTTTGAAAATTTTTTCTCGGATTCTTTTAACTTTTTTTCAGCTTGTTTTACGGGCGTCATGTCTTCAATGCCAATAAGCACTCCGGAGCCGGTGCTTAATTCCATTTTTTCAGCCGATAGCAGCAGAAACAGCTCTTCGAGCCTGCCCTTCCTGACAACTTCGTGTGTTATTTCCTTTTTATATATGCTCTGTTTTGTAGAAAATACCTCATTTATTGACTCTGCTATCAAGCATGACCCGCATTTTTCACTGTAGCCGCACCCTTTCTCCGCCTTAAATTTATTGACACATTCAAATACATCGCCGACTAGCTTGCCATTCATTTCGCTCTCACTTTTCGACGTAAATTTCTCGGTTTCCGGATTTGCCTGAAGTATGGCTCTATTGCTGTCTACTACAAACATCATTATTGGTGCGTTTTTTATTATTTCTTCTTGCATTTTTTTCGACCTTATTATTTCCCTGATATTTTTCTGGCGCTCGATGGAGAACATAATGGCTCGTTCCAGAGACACAGGCGTTTCTTCGCCTTTTATAATGAAATTCTGCATACCGAGGTTGAGCGCAGATGCTATCAAACCCTGCTCGTTAATCCCCGACATTATTATTACGGGTGCATCCTTCCTTTTTTCGTTTACCCTCTTTACTGTATCAAGCCCATTACAGTCAGGCAGGCTCAGGTCAAGGAATATTGCGTCAAAATTTTCCTTTTCAAGTATATTTTCCGCATCTTTCATCCGGGTTGCCAGCTTGGTTTGACAGTGCCGATTTTTAAATTCCCTTATTTTTTCCATCAAAAGTTCTGCATCGGACGGGCTGTCTTCAACTATAAGGACTTTTATATCTTTTTTCTCCACAACACACTCCTTTAATTTATTGCCTGTTTTCAGGAAGCCGCACAATGGCAAACCAGAAATCTTCCACGGATTTTACCACTTTCATAAACCGCTCAAGGTTCACAGGCTTGGTTATGTAGCAATTCGCGTGGTGCTTGTATGTCTTTAGCACATCCTGTTCGGATTCAGAGGTCGTAAGTATCGCGATTGGTATTATTTTTAATTCCTCGTCTTCTTTGACCTCTTCCAGAACTTCCATTCCGCTTTTTTTTGGCAGGTTCAGATCAAGCAGAATCAGGTCAGGTCTTTTTTCATTTGCATATTTGCCTTTTTTTCCGAGAAAATCCATTGCTTCAACCCCGTCCTTGACTACATGCAGGTCATTTGCCAGCTTGCCTTCCTTCAGTGCTTCCCGTGTCAGTTCAACGTCATCCGGGTTATCTTCCACCAGCAGTATGTCCACTACCGGGACTTTTTTCTGGTGCCCGTTCCCGTTTTTTGTTCCATTTGACATTCTCACACCTCCTTTTTGAATTAGCCCCGACTTCGTCGGAGAATTCTAAAGCTTCCCCTTCCCCCTCGACGGGGGAAGGTCGGGATGGGGGTGAAGTAGCAGCTAATCCCGTATTACTTCATACCACCATTAGTTCCCAAAACTTCCTTTATTCATATCGTATTCTATCTTTTATCTTAATTTTCATAGTTATTGCCGCTACTTCACCCTCTCCTTTTATCCTCTCCCGTCGAGGGAGAGGAGATTGTTAGGTATTTATTGTAAAATAAAATGTCGAACCTTTTCCAGTCTCTGATTCAACCCATATTTTTCCGCCGTGCCTCTCGACTATTTTCCTGCATATTGCAAGCCCTATGCCTGTGCCGGAATACTCTTCCCTGGTATGCAAACGCTGGAATATGACGAATATTTTTTTAAAATACTGCTGTTCAATGCCTATCCCGTTGTCTTTTACCCAGAACAGCGTTTCTTTTCCCAGCTCTTTCGCGCCGACATGTATTTCAGGCTTTACTGCGGACCTGAATTTCAGCGCGTTGCTTATCAGGTTCTGAAAAACCTGCGCCATCTGTATTTCATCTCCTTTTACAACCGGTAATGTATCTTTTATTATGATTGCGCCGGCATCCTCAATCCTGCTTTTCATACCAAAAATCACTGAATCCAAAACAACGTTTATGTCTACATTTTTAAACGGCTCCCTTTTAGTCTCTACTCTTGAGAATTCAAGCAGGTCGGTAATCAAATCCCTCATCCTTTCGGTTCCGGCGACTGATATATCTATGTATCTTCTCGCTGTTTCGTCAAGCTTGTCCGAGTATTTTTGTTTAAGAAGCTGGACAAAGCCTGAAATAGACCTCAGCGGCTCCTGTAAATCATGAGATGCTATGTACGCGAACTGTTCAAGCTCGGTGTTTGACCTTTCAAGGTCCTTCAGAATGGTATTTAATTTTTTATCAAATTCTTTCTGTTTGGTTATGTCCAGCGCAAAAGCTACGCCGTTAAATCTTTCCAAGTCAAGCATTGCACCCGCGATTATGACAGGTACCCTTGTTTTGTCCTTGCGGATATATTCCTTTTCAAAAGGAGCCTTATTTACCCCTGTTTCCATCAATTCTTTTACCGACGCCTCGTCAGCTTTGCTGTATTCCTCAGGCGTCATATGTATCCAGTCTATTAATCCTGCTTCAAGGTCTGCCCTTGTGTACCCGGTCATTTCAAGGAATTTGTCGTTGGCGTCCGTTATTTTCCCGTCCATGTTCCAGTAGGTTACGCCTATCATGCCTGACTCATAAAACCGCCTTAGCCGCTCCTCGCTTTTCCTGAGTTCGCTTACTGCCGCATCATACGCTTTCCTTATCCTGAGCATTATTATGCCGTACGCGGCATTCCCGGCAAGCTCGGTTAAAAGCACCAGCTCCTCCTCAATAAATGCATCCGGTTCCTTTGCGTATACCATAATTGCGCCTATAACATTTCCGTTTTCCAGAAAAAGAGGCAGGCCTACGCTTGAAGCATATCCTCTTTTCAATGCATTTTCGCGCCACGGCATAAAATCCGGGTCGTTTAGAATGTCATTGGACACCGATGGCAACCCGGTCCTTATGCATGTCCCTGTCGGCCCGCGGCCGCGCTCCTCATCTGCCCATGTAATATTTACTGTTTCCAGATAACCTTCTTCATAGCCATATTGCGCGACGGGCCGCACAGTCTTTTTTCCGTCGTTTTCCGCAAATCCTATCCATGAAAGTTTATATCCGCCTGTTTCCACAATATTCCGGCATACATCCTGTAAAAATAGCACTTCATTATCGGCATGCAGCAGCAGCTGGTTGCTTTTATTCAGCACTTTTAAAGCACGGTTGTTCCTGGAAAGAATTTTTTCTGATTCCAGTATCTTTTCTTCCATCTGCTTATGTTCGGTCATATCTGTGGATATGCATACTATGCCTTTCAGGCTGCCCTCTTCCAGGATTGCGGTTGCCGAAAAGCTTACCGGAACAGCCTGGCCATTTTTAGTTTTCAAAAAAACGTCGTTGTTTATTGCCGTATGTTCTGTAAGTATTTTTTCAATCAAAATGCGTTTTATATTATTATCTGTAAATAAAAAATCAAATGATTTATCAATCAATTCTCTGCGCTCAAAACCTAAAAGTTTTAGAGTTGAATCGTTGGCAAATACTATTTTATTTTCATTGTTCAGGATTATTACAGAGTCTGCCATGGTGGCAATAATATTATCCGCGGCCATTGCAGGCGATATGGCATACAACTGGTGTTTAAAAATCGCGTAGTAAGTGCCCAGCGCCCATATTAAAACATATATGTTTACGCTGTCTGTGGCAGGCGTGTCCCAGCCCGGCAGTTTTAACCTGAGTGTTATGATCTCAAAATAACACCCGAGAAGCATTGGTATAAACGTGGAAATAAAAATAATAATTAGCTGCTGTTTTGTATTTTTTGAATATGATTTTAACGCGGCAATTGCGGTGTAAACAAGGTTAAACACGATAATCCCTGCGAAATAAACATAGTAAACATATGGCCAGATTGATTTTTCATTCCAGTCAGTATGCCAGCCGTAATACCTTTTTACAGGCGGGGTCATCAGCAGGTTTGACCATTGTGTATAAGTAAACAATACAGGAAGCAATAATGCCAGTATGTAGAAAGCTTTTGATTTAAGCGGCTTTTGTATTCCGGTGATAATAAAAGTAAACCATAGCGCAAGGGCCGGATATGTGCACCAAGATATACCGTCTATTTTATCAAAAAGAATTGCCAGGCTTTCAGGGGTATCAGGATTGTGTATGAATATTTTCCCGATGCTCCACAGGGCAAAACACGCAAAAATTCCCGCAGAAACCCTGTTTAGTGTTTGTTTTATGTTCAGGCTTAAGATGACAATGATAAGGCTGGTATATATCAGGAAAGCGAAAAAATCAATACAGGACAATAACGGTAAACCATTCATTTATTTTCCCTTCTTTTAGTGTTCCTTACCCTCCTGCCTGGGCAGGCTTGCTATGGTGGTCCAGAATTCTTTTATAGATTTTATGGTGAACATGAGTTTTTCGTATTCGATCGGCTTTGTGATAAAGCAATTGGCGTTCATTTTATAGGTCTTGTCTATGTCTTCCTGGTAATTTGAGGAAGTCAGTATTATGACCGGTATGTGTTTCAGCTTTGTAGAAGTTTTTATTTCTTCCAGCACCTCATATCCGCTTTTTTTGGGCAGCCTAAGGTCAAGTAGCACTATATCAGGCATTGTGACGTTGCTGTACCTTCCCTTTTTATGCAGGAACTCGATTGCTTCCTCGCCGTCCCTGACTGAATTCATGTTGTATTCCATGCCGCCTATTTTCATCGCTTCCTCTATCAGGCGCATATCGCCCAGGTTGTCTTCCACAAGAAGTATTTCAAGTTTAAATGGTTCCATTTTTCATCCTTTTAATGCCGGCAGTTTTACCACAGACAGCCAGAAGTCTTCTATGCTTTTGATTATCTTGATGAATTCATACATGTTTACCGGTTTTGATATGAAGCAATTCGCGTTGAGGTCGTATGATTTCAGTATGTCTTTTTCAGCGCGCGATGTGGTAAGCACAACGACAGGAATGTTTTTAAACTCGTCTTCCTCTTGCTTTAAGTCCATCAAGAACTCGAACCCATTCCTGCGCGGCATATTCAGGTCAAGGAGTATAAGGTCGGGAGTTGATGTGTTTTTGAACTCCCCTTCTTTTTTCAGCACCTGCATTGCTTCAAGGCCGTCATGGGCAACAGTAATTTTGTTTTTTATCTTGCCTTCCTTGAAAACCTCAAGAATCAGCCTGACGTCGGCAGGGTTATCCTCAACAAGTAATATCTCTATGTTTTTTTTGTCTTTTTCATCCGCCACCGTAATTCTCCTTTAATATTCATGCTCGCAAGCACTCCCGTCTTCGTGTTAATAAATATTACATAAAAAATATTTTTTTTCAAGCCCTTAATTTTTCCAATTTATGCGGCAAGGTGAAATAAAATGTCGACCCTTTGCCGGGTTCCGACTCAAACCATATGCGTCCGCCGTGCTTTTCGACTATTTTTTTGCATAGCACAAGCCCTATTCCGGTTCCTGGATATTCGGCCCTTGTGTGCAGGCGCTGGAAAATAATGAATATTTTATCCTTATATTTCATGTCAATACCTATTCCATTGTCTTTTACTGAAAACAGCCATTCATTTCCGGTTTTACTGGATTTTATATCAATCTCGGGCGCTTTGTTGTCGTGAAATTTGATGCTGTTGCCTATAAGATTCTGGAACACCTGCCCTATCTGCACCTCGTCTGCTGTAACTTCCGGCAGCTTGTCGTACGTGATTTTCGCCTTATTTTCATCAATAGTCATTCTTAAATTGCCAAGTACCTCCGAAATGACTTTGTTAAGGTCAACCTTTTCAAGCTTGCCTTTACCAGACTCTACTCTTGAATACGTCAGCAGGTCGTCAAGAAGCTTTGCCATCCTGGTTGCTCCTTCCACGGCAAAATTAATGAAATCATCTGCGTCTTTGTCCAGCCTGCCTTTATACCTTTTTTCCAGGAGCTGAACGTAGCTTGATACCATCCTGAGCGGCTCTTTCAGGTCATGCGACGCGATTGACGCGAACCTTTCAAGCTCCTCGTTTGATTTTTGCAGCCTGCTCATAAGGTTCCTCATGTTTTCTTCGGCTATTCTTTTCTCGGTCATGTCTGTTATAAAGACGTAATAATCGGCAAGCCTGCCGTTTTCCAGTCTCGGTGAATATCTGCTGCTGATGTAACTTTTTGTGCCGTCCTCCCTCACTATCCAGAACTCCAAATTTTTGGGAAGCATTTTGGTTTCCGTAATACTTTTTTTTATCTCGTTTAAAACCCTTTCTTTATCTTCAGGCGCCGCCATATCCACTTCCCTCATGCCCATGATATGTTCTATCGGGTATCCTATAATTTCACGCGCCCTTTCACTTACGTATTTAACCCTCCTGTCCCCGATAATAACCAGCCCGTCTATAACATTATCCACTATCCTCTTGTACCGTTCCTCGCTTTGCTTAATTTCATTTTCCATCTGGACGCGCTTTGTAATATCCCTTGTCGTCCCTAAAAACCCGGTAATTTCCCCGGCATCATTCTTTAAAACAGTCAAGTTCAGCTCGCCGATAAAATCAGTACCGTCTTTCCGCAGCAGCCTGTATTGAAGGTCGTTGTTGTATCCCTTTTCTATTGTTATTTTCAGCTCTGCCTCGGCTTTTTTTATTTCTTCAGGCGCATACAATTCGCTTATATGCCTGCCGATCAGTTCCTCGGTATTTTCATACCCGTGTAATTCCGCTGTTTTCTGCGAAGCGTACGTTATGTGCAAATCCTTATTTACTATAGTTACTGCGTCAGGCAGGGTTATCACAAGTGTCCTGTACATGTTTTCTGATTTTCTAAGCGCTTCATCTGCTTTGATACGTTCTGTTATATCAACAGTAAACGCAAAACTATATCCTTCGCCCTCATATTCGAAATAATTTGCGGTTACCTCTACAGGGATAAGGGTACCGTCTTTTCTCCTGTGTTCTGTCCGGGTAAAAAAGGTACTTTTATTCTCAAGCGATTCCCATATTTTCGTCCATTGCTCTTTCGCATTTAAGCTGACTTCACGGATATTTAATTTAAGCAGTTCTTCTTTGGTATATCCCATCCTTTTACAGGTTATATCATTTATATAAGCCAGGCTCCCGTCCTTTTTGATAATATATATGCCTTCCGAAGCGTTATTGACAGAGAACTGCATGAAATAAAGGTTTCTTTCTGTTATTTTTCTTTCAGTAATATCTCTTGTCACTCCCAGTAAACCATCAAAATTCCCTTTTTCATCTTTTAAAACCGTTACATTGGATTCTCCTATAAAAACCTCGCCGTTTTTCTTCAGGATTTTGTACTGCATATTATTTATATAGCCCTTTTTAAGGATAATTTTTCTGACTTCTTTAAGATGTTTCTCACGCTCTTCAGGCGCGAATAGCTCTTCGTTGCTTCTGCCTATTAATTCGTTTGCATTGTTATATCCGTGCATTTCAACCGTTTTTTGCGAGACAAATTTTATTTTAAAATCCTTGTCTGTTACCATTATCGCATCAGGCATGGTCATAACAAGTGTCCGGTACATGTTTTCCGAATTTCTCAGCGCTTGCTCTGCTTTATTGCGTTCTGTTATATCCACGGCAAATCCGAAGCTGTAGCCCTCGCCTTCAAATTCAAAGTAATTCGTGGTAACTTCGACAGGAAAAAATGAGCCGTCTTTTCTTTTATGCTCAGTATAAATCTTATAGGTTTGTTTTTCTTTAATTGTATTAAACACATCCGCCCAGTTTTTTGCAGCCATGCCTACTTCACCTATTTTCAACTTAAGTAGTTCTTCCCTGGTATAACCAAGCCTTTTGCACTGGATATCATTTGCATATATGATACTGCCGTTTTTACTGATGATAAAAATGCCTGCATTGGCCTTATCGACTGCAAATTGCATAAAATACAGGTCCCTTTCAATCCTTTTCAGCGAAGAAATATCCCTGGCCGTAACAAGCGCAATTCTCTTTTCGCCGAAGAAAATTATGTTTATGTAAAGTTCAACATTTAACGTGCTTCCGTCCTTTCTTGTAAAAGATGCTTCAAATCCTTTCCCTACTCTTATTGCGACTTCATTTTTTAATTCGCTTTTATTTATCTTCATGGCTGATGCCAGCATATCATCCGGCGGCACTGTCAGCAATTCTTCCCTGCTTAATCCCAGCCATTTACAGGCAACTTCGTTCACATCCATGAACCGCGGCGGATGATTTTCTGTTTCAAGTTCAACCAGCAAGACCGCTTCGTTGGATTTTTCAAAAAGCTCCCTGTATTTCATCTCGCTTTCCACAAGCGTATTAAAAGTTTTTTTTGTTTTATTGCTGTGGTTCCGTATCAGCAGGTAAAGCAGGATTGTTGTAATTACGATAAAAATCATTCCCTTGCAAATCAAAATTGTTTTCGACGGGTTCTTGGTTATAAAAACCATCAGCCAATCCGATAAAAAAATCCAGAATGTCCCGAATGCAGCGTATATCAGGGTTATTTTGTATTGCGGTTTAGAAAAAAATTCTGAAAGCTTTTTCATAAATTTGTTCATTTTGTGCCTTCTTTTTTATTTAATGCGCATTTCCCAGGCACTTTGCATTCTTCTTTTTTGGCGTTGTAAATAAATTATAACGCAGAATATAGGGACGGTAAAGAGCTAATATTTTATGGTATTACCCGTTTCGACAGCTGTTTCGCCGGCTTTGGCAGCGGAATGTTATATATAAAACTGATCCTGTTGTTGATTCCAAGCTCGCCAAACATGGAGCACGCGTAATCAAGGGTAATGTCCTGGATCCTTATCCCGAGGCCTGCGGTCAGCCCTGTCAATCCATCCAGCTCCTGGTTTGTCGTGTCAAGCACGTATCCAAGCCGCACAGCGAACATTCCTAAAAGGCTGTACTCGGCGCCGGTGTCTATGCCGGCAGGCCCGTTGGCCTGCAGCTCAGTGGCAATTCCAAAAAGCAGCTTGTTTTCCTCCTGGATATCCATGCTGTAAGACAGTCCGGCGCGCAGCCCTGAAGCCAGCTGGCTTCCTGCAGGCTGGTTTCCCAGGTTTGAATAAGCCGCTCCGATATTCAGCGAAGGCGATACTTTCCATAATATGCCGGCATCACATGCAAAAGCATTATATGATGTACCGGCAAGTGTCTGCTGGTTTGCTTTTAATGCTATCCCCATAAAAACGCCCGGAAACCATTGCCTGCCCCATCCAAGGTCTAACCCAAACCCGCCCGCTGTATTTATGCCTGTAAGGTTTCCCATGCTGTCCCTGCTTTCAAAACTTCCGTAATTTTCGTAATTTACTGCGGCCGCGAAACCGCCGAATGACTGGATATTTGTGCCGTAAACCAGCAGTTCATCCATATAATTTCCCAGGCCGCTGTTGTGGTGCAGGCCGAATTCAGGGCTTTGCAGGGTGCCCAGCCCTGCCGGGTTCCAGAAAAGCGCAGACGACCCCTGTGCTATGGCAACATATGATGACCCCATGGCCATGGCGCGTGCCGTGCCGTTTTGCTCCATAAGCGGCATGGAAAGCCTTGCTGCCGGCAGTATGTCATACGCCTGCATTGCCTGCGCAATTGTAAAGAAAAATACTGTTAGTATTGCATTAAAGAACCTCATTCTTCTGTACCCTTTCTTTTATTTGTCTTTTCCGGTACTTCTATGTTAAAAACCCCTCTCATGTTCGACTTTGCGGCCTCTGAATTAACATCATCCGGCACGTACTCGTATGTCTGGGGCCTGGTAGCTCCGTATCCTATAATGCTGATTTTGTCCGGCGGTATGTCGCTTTGTTTCATTATAAAATCCCTTATGGCCTGCGCCCTTTCCCAGCTTAACTGTTTGTTGTATTGTTCCCCGCCATGCTTGCTTGTATGCCCTTCTATGAGTATCTTGATTGCCGGATGGGCCTGTATGACCTTTATATTCCTTAAAATAATCACTTTTGCCTCATCGCTCAGGTCATAGCTATCAAATGTGAAATGCACGTCCTCAAAAATAACCCCTTTCAGGTCCGCGGGCATCGGGATATACTGCGCGTTTTTTTCCGCGTTTTTGGTGGCCTGCTGCGGCACTTCATCTTTTTCCGCCAAAGGTACAAAAGAAAACGGCCGTGAAAACGCATAGGTCAGGCTCAGCTTGTTTGAAGTTCCGATGTCCCCGAAAGGTACGTACGCGTAATCAACCGTGATATCCTGCATTTTTATGCCAAGCCCGGCTGTAACTCCCGACAGTCCGGTCAGCTCCTGGTTTGTTGTGTTAAGCACATAGCCCAGCCGCACAGCGAATATATTTAAAATGGTGTCCTCGACACCGGCGTTTATGCTGGCCGGCCCGTTTGCCTGGATTTCCGTCGAAACAGCACAAAGCATACTGTTTGTTTCTGTTATGTCGGTTCCATATGATATTCCCGCGCGCAGCCCGGACGCGAGTTCGCTGTTGTCTGTCTGGTTTCCAATGTTTGAATATGCCAGTCCCAGTTTTACTGACTGTGATATTTTCCATAGTATTCCTGCGTCGCAGGCAAAGGCATTATATGCTGTATTGGCCAGGGTCTGTTGGTCAGCCTTTAAAGCTATGCCTGCGGAAAACCCGTGAAAAAGTTCCTGTCCCCAGCCCAGGCTCATTCCCATGCTTCCGGCAGTGTTTGTGCCTGTCAGGTTTCCAAGGTTGTCCCTGGATTCAAACAGCCCGCTGTTTGTAGTGCTGGCCGAAATTGCGAAGCCTCCCAGCATGTCTATTTTTATCCCGAAAATAAGTATTTCCTGCATGTCGTCCCCGAGTCCGCTGTTATGGTGCAGCCCAAGTTCCGCGAAATCCAGGCTGCTTAAGCCTGCCGGGTTCCATAGCAGCGCAGACGAACCCTGCGCTATACCGACATACGATGACCCCATTGCCATTGCCCGGGCCGCGCCGTCCTGCTGCAACAGCGGCATGGATAGCCTGGCCGCAGGCAAAATGTCATACGCCTGCACTGCCTGTGCGGCTGTAAAAAAAAGCAGTATTATACCTGCTATTTTCAAATTAATTTTCATTTTTACCGCGCTTTTTATCATCATTTATAATTTGCTCAGTGTATTATAAGGAATTTCATGACCCCGCTCTTATCTGTGCCTCCGGAATCATACTTTATGCTGACAAGGCAGTAATACACGCCGAATGCAATGCCTGAAGCATTGAAACTTGATACCTGCTCCCCGGCCTGCTTGTTTTCATCGAGCGTGACCGCAAGGCTTCCTACCTCGTTATAAATCCTTATGCTGACGCTGCCGGAACCGGTCATAAAGTACCTGATGTTTGCTAATGTGTTTACCGGGTCAGGATAAATAATCATCTGGTTTTGGCTGGGGCTTGGCGGGGTTGAAAAGTATGTCGGAGTCGCAATAACAGTTACTGTGACTGTAATCGTCTGAATGATTATTGTTACTGTAGGTATGATTGTTCCTGTATTTGTTTGAGTTATATTCGCAGTCGCGCTTATTGTAACAGTTTCTGTAGTCTGTGCCTGCGCTGTCAGCGTAGCTTGCACATGTGCTGTCTGTGTAGCCTGGGCTATTGCTGTCTGCGTCTCCTGCACTTGTGCCGTTTGTATCTCCTGCGCTATTGCTGTCTGCGTCTCCTGCACTTGTGCCGTTTGTATCTCCTGCGCTATTGCTGTCTGCGTCTCCTGTGCTATTGCCGTCTGTGTAGCCTGCGCTATTGCTGTCTGTGTAGCCTGGGCTATTGCTGTCTGCGTCTCCTGCACTTGTGCCGTTTGTATCTCCTGCGCTATTGCTGTCTGTGTAGCCTGCGCCTGTGCTGTCTGCGTCTCCTGTGCTATTGCCGTCTGTGTAGCCTGCGCTATTGCCGTCTGTGTAGCCGGAGGAAGTCCTGCTATCGTTGTCTGCGTTGCCTGCACTTCTGCTGTTTGTGTCTCCTGTAGTTGCGCTGTCTGTGTTGCCTGCGCCTGCGCTGTCTGCGTCTCTTGTGCTATTGCCGTCTGTGTAGCCGGAGGCAGTCCTGCTATCGTTGTTTGTGTTTCCTGCACCTGTGCTGTCTGTGTAGCCTGGGCTATTGCTGTCTGCGTCTCCTGCGCCTCTTCTGTCTGAATCTCCTGCGCCTGCGCTGTTTGGGTTTCCTGCACCTGTGCTGTCTGAGTCTCCTGCGCCTGCGCTGTCTGAGTCTCCTGTGCCAGAGCAGTCTGTGTAGCCTGCGCTTGTGCCGTTTGTGTTTCCTGAGTCTGTGCTGTTGATGTTTCCTGCACTACTTCTGTCTGCGTTTCCTGCACTATTTCTGTCTGCGTTTCCTGCGCCATTGCGGTCTGGGTTTCCGGCGGCAGTCCTGCTATTGCTGTCTGCGTAGCCTGGGCTGCCGCTGTTGCCGTCTCCTGTGCCTGCATCGTAGCTGTTTCCTGCGCTGCTTCCGTCTGCGTTTCCTGCACTAAGGTTGTCTGTGTTTCCTGCACTATGGCGGTTTGTGTCTCCTGCGCTGCCGCCGTTGCCGTCTCCTGCGCCTGTGCCGTTGGTGTCTGCTGTGCCAGTGCCGTCTGCGTTTCCTGCGCTATGGCTGTCTGTGTCTCCGGAGGCAGTCCTGTTATCGCGGTCTGCGTAGCCTGCGCTGCCGCCGTTGCCGTCTCCTGCGCCTGCGCTGTCGCTGTTTCCTGCGCCACTTCTGTCTGGGTTTCCTGCGCTATTGCTGTTTGTGTCTCCTGCGCTACTTCTGTCTGTGTTTGCTGCACTGCCGCTGTTGCTGACTCCTGGGCCTGTATCGTAGCTGTTTCCTGCGCTGCTTCTGTCTGCGTTTCCTGCGCAATTTCCGTCTGTGTAGCCTGTGCCTGTGCTGTCGCTGTTTCCAGCGCTGCCTCTGTCTGTGTTTCATGCAGGTCGGCTGTCTGCGTTATAGTGGCTGTCTGTGTTACTGTCATTGTGCTTGTGTCAGTCTGTGTTACTGTATCTGTTTCAGTCGCTGTAACGGTAATTGTATATGTAACAGTTATAGTCGGTGAAATTATGACTGTAGGCGTCGGTGTGGGCGGATTTTGCGTGATAATTTTTGATATAAAAGCGTCAAAGGACCCTGCGTTTGTCTTCTGGTATGCCCCGCCTGTTACGGGATAATCCGTCGAATCCGTCTCCCCGGTTATGTATATGTTAAACTGGGGGTCCAGGGCAATACCCTGACCAGCCTGATAAGTGGAGCCGCCAAGGTATGTGGAAAAAACAAGGTTTGTTCCGGACGGGCCGAACATTGCCACAAAGGCGTCGCCTGATGCCGTACCTAAAGAAGTCTGAATAGGCGCAGCCAGGGGGAAATCCGTTGATTGCGTCAGGCCTGTCACATAAGCGTTTCCGTCCCCGTCAACAGCTATATTATATCCGCTGTCAGAGCCGCTGCCGCCCAGGTAAGTGGCGTAAACCATGGTATTGCCCTGGGAATTTAATTTAAGTACAAAAGCGTTCGTGGTGCCTGACAAAGACTGCTGGAACGAGCCGGAGCCGATGCCCGAGAAATCGCTTGAATCCGTATATCCGGTGATGTAGGCATTTCCCTGCTTATCGACAGCGATGCCTGTGCCTGTCTCGTCGCCAGAGCCGCCTGCGTATGTGGAATATACAAGCCCTGTTCCTGCCTGGTTTATTTTCGCTATAAAAGCGTCGGTCAGACCCGCGTTTGTGGTCCTGAATGCGCCTGTGGTATATGGAAACGTGCTGTCCGAAGTAAACCCTGTAACATAGGCAAAGCCCGCGGAATCTATGCAGATTGCCAGCGCCCTGTCATTCGACGCCCCGCCCAGATAAGTCAGGTAACCAAATCCTGCCCCAAGCGCGTTTATCTTTGCTACAAAAGCGTCCTCGCCGCCTGCGTTATTCGGCTGCAGACAGGACGGCGTTGTTACCAGGTTTGTCGAAGTCGAATAACCCGCGACATACGCGTTTCCTGACGTGTCTATCGCAATGCCGCTGCCTGCGTCTTCCCCGCTTCCGCCCAGGTACGTGGAGTAAACCAGGGTTGAGCCTGTCGGGTCGAATTCTGTCACAAAAGCATTTGGCCCTGCCCCGCCTATGTCAGGCTGCAGCGGGTTTTGCGTCGGGAAGTCCGTGGAAGTTGTTGAGCCTGTTATGTACGCGTTGCCCGAATTGTTTACAGCTATGCCCTTGCCGACGTCCGTACCTGCCACCCCGCCAATCAAAGTGGAATATACAAGGTTGTTTCCAAGGATGTTAAACTCAGCCACAAAAACCTCGCTTCCCTGCGCCGGCTTGAAAGCGCCCGGTGTTGTAGGGAAGAAATCCGCCGACGTGGAGCCTGTTATATATGCGTTCCCGTATGAGTCCACGGCAATGGCAAAGGAAACGTCCGCGTCCGGCCCGCCAAGGTATGTCGAGTAAATAAGTACAGGGTCTATGATAAGTTCTTTTGACCTGTCATAATCCCCTATTTCGAAACCGGCGGTATTTCCGTCAACAATATAATGTCCGGGTATGCTTTTTTTATTTTGCGCGGTTCCCTGGAATATAACCGGCGAGTTGAATATAATATCCCCGTTTTGCAACCGGACAACAAGGTCTCCGCTTTTATCAAGTTTAATGCTTTGCGCGCCGTCAAAATTTATTTGTATAAGTTTCGGGTCTGCCCCGGGCGATACTATAAAATCGTATTCCAGCCGGCTCTGGTTCCCGTGATAAAGCATGTCAATGCCCGGGTAAACCTGTTTATATTTTACTTTTGAATACAGGCTGATGTTCCTGTGCCATTTTTCCGGGTTGTTGCCTATAAGGTAATTGCATTTGCCGGAAAAAATGCCCAGTCCTGAGATTTCCGGCTCTGTATTTGCACCTATTAATTCCAGCCTTACGTTTTCAGGTTCCTTCTTGTTAAAAACAACAACTGCGTCGGTCGATGTCAAAAATACGTTCAAATTTCCGCTGTTTGAAAGGTATTTTACATGCGCGTCTGCCTGTCCGGTGTTTTCCTCGAAATAAAGCGGAAGCTTGCCGTATGAAGTTTCTACCGCCGCTTTTAATCCGCCGCCTGCTTCCCGGGCATTGCTTTTACCGGGCGAAAGAGAAGCGGTTTTGCCCGGGTGTATTATTGCCCCGAAAAATAAAACTAAAAATATTACCCCGATTAATTTTGCCGTATTTTTCATTGTTTGACCTTCTCCTTGGTTTTAATAAATACTTTATTTAATACTGATTTCCTTTTGATAATTTTGAGTTTTTAACCGGCTTTAATTGTTTCCCCTACAGCATGTCGTATTTAGCATTTCTGCCTCCGGCAAATAGATTATTTCAACATGTCCCTTATTTCATCATTTTTAGCTGCTTCAAATGCATTCTGGCTTTCTGAATTAATTATATTCCTGTCACCGTTTGACCTTAAAAGCTTGGAAACAATATCTGCATGGGCTTCCCTTGCCGCGATTATCAGGGCAGTATCCCCGGCTTTGTTCTGTACATTTATATATGCCCCGGCATTTATAAGCATATCAACAATTTCCGTATGCCCTTTTTCAGCGGCAATCATAAGAGCCGTATTTTGGTTAATATCTTTTTCATTTATATCAGCCTTGTGGATCAGAAGCCCCTTGGCAAGCAGATTCATGCCTTTTTCAGCGGCTATCATCAGCGGGTTTTGCCCGAATAAATTTTTGGCGTTAATATCGGCTCCTGCATTCATAAGTTTTGCCGCTATAGCATTTCGTGAATTCTCTACGGCAAAAATAAGGGCAGTGTACTTGCCAAAACCCCTTAAATTTACTTCAGCGCCTGATTTGAGCAGTATTTCGACCACTGCCATGTGCCCGTTTTTTGATGCAAGCATGAGCGCCGTATACCCTCCGAAGCCGTTTGCGTTTATATCTGCCGGCGGCACTGCTCCCAAAAGCTCTTTTACTATCTCAGTTTCGCCTTTTTCAGCGGCACGGATAAGTGCAGTATTTTTCTTGTTATCTTTTTCGTTTATACCCGCCCCGTTTTTTATCAGTTCAGCGGCAATCTCGTTCTTATTTTTGTCTACCGCAAGCATCAACGCCGTGCTTCCCTGTAAATCTTTTGCATTTACATCGGCCTTGAATTTTATAAGCTCGCGGAGAATCTCGATATTGCCTTTTTTCACGGCAATTATCAGGGGCGTTTCGCCGTCATTGTTTTCCACGTTTACAAGCGCCTTTGTCCTGAGCAGTTCCTTTACAATTTCAGAATGCTCGTTCTCCACAGCAAGTATGAGGGCAGTATAATTTCCGTATCCCACGGCATTTACATCCGCACCGGCCAGTATCAGCTCCTTGACGATGTCGGTATCGCCTTTAATCGACGCCAGTATCAGGGGCGTATTGCCGTCAAAATCCCTGATATTTACATCAATCCCGCCCGATTTTAACAATTGCTTAATAATAGCCAGGTTTCCCTTTTCCACGGCAATCAGCAGCGGTGTCTTCCTTCCGGCACCCCTTGCATTAATATCAGCACCGGCTTTTAAAAGCACCCTTATTATCTCAAGATTTTCTTTATGTACGGCGAATATCAGTGCAGTATTGTTTTCCGGGTTTTTTGCGTTTACGTCAGCCTTGTTGATTACTAATTCCTCTATTATTCTCGGATTTTCCCTTTCAACGGCAATCATAAGGGCGGTGTTATGGTCAAAATCCTGGGCATTTATATTCGAGCCTGCTTTTATAAGGATTTTTGCCATTTCTTCGTTGTCTTTTTTTATGGCGGCTATCAGCTCAGTGCTGTTTTTTTCGTTTTTATTATCCACCTTCGCGCCGGCGCGTATCAGCTCATTTATTATGCCTATATTGCCTTTTTCAACCGCAAGCGATACTGCGGTATAGTTCCCGAACCCTTTCGCGTTAAAATCCGCGCCTTTTTCTATAAGCTCGGTAACAGCGGTTAAATCCTGCCGGTAAATCGCCGCAAAAAGCTCATTATTCAACTCGTTTCCCATTGTTCTTTTATACCCCGGCTTCCCTTGCCGTGCATAATATGCCCATTTTTGTACCTGCATTATTTTTTATAAATAATGCGTTTACAACCACATTTTTTTCTTTATCCTGTATTCTCACAGTTATTTCCTTATCAAGTGTTTCGGTCCCCTGAAACTGGACCGCCATTATTGTATCTTTTATTTCCGACAAGACCGTCATTTCGCTAAGAGCGATATTCGAGACAAGCGCGGCTTTGACCTGGAATATTTTCTCGGCTGTTTTGTTAAAAAACCGCACAACCCCGTCATTATCCAGTACAATCACAGCCTCATTAAAGCTCTCGCACAAATCCGAGGTAAAACTCATTATTTCGCTTAATTCTTCATTAATGTTCCTTACTTTTTTGGAAAGGAATATATTTATTTTTTCAAGGGTATGCTGTTCTTTCAGCTCCTGATTGGCCTTTTCCGCCAGGTAACTGCTGTGAAACGCGACTATAAAGATAAAAGGGATATTAAGCAGTGTCTGGGGGTCGGTTATTGTAATTTCGCCGTGTGAAGTCACCACCCTAAGATAAACATAAAGAACATCTACAACAATGGTTATAATCAGGCTCAGGGCCACAGACTGGCTAAGTGCCGAAATAAAAATAGTCAGAAATATAGCAAGCGTAAAAGCAATATCCATGCACTTAAAAATTACCGCGCCTATAACTATCAAAAGGATGTCAAGCAGGAATATAATATAATGCAGTTTAATTCCCTTATATTTTTCATTAGGCAGCAGCATAAACACGAAATTGCTTACAATAACTAAAAACAGGTAAATTACCGGTAAAACAGGGGTTTTTATTATTGCATCATAGTTATAGCAGGCTATTAAAATTATAGCCAGGGATAACAAGGCCCTTATATAAAGCAAGTATCTTTTTCTTAACACGCTTTGCGCTAAAGCCATATTTTTTCACCGAATTTTATGATAAAAATTCCTTTACCTTTCAAGAATATCTTTAACCTGTTCTATGAGCTCATACGGGTCAAACGGTTTTATGATGTAATCGTCAGCTCCGGCTTTCAGGCCCTCCTCAGCATCCCCTTTTTGGCCCTTTGCAGTAAGCATAACAATTTTAATATCCCTGAGTTTTGCGTCACTTCTTATTTTTTCACAGGTTTCATAGCCGCTTATCCCCGGCATCATAATGTCCAGCAGTATCAAATCCGGTATAATGCCGTCTTTCTGGAGTTTATCCATGCATTCCTCGCCGCTTTTAGCCTCTATTACTTCATAATCGGCCATTTCAAGCGCTATTTTAATCACCAAAACAATGTTTTCTTCATCGTCAACTACCATGATTCTGATTTTTTTGGTGTTGTTTATTTGTTTATCTTCATCCATTATAAAACCTCCTTTTTACTCTGTATGTAAATTTTAACATATTTGTTCCATTAGTCAAGTATTATTTTTCTTATAGATATATATCTATAAGAATTAATTATTTATTCTTTACATAGCTGCGGGTTTATGTTATAATTATTCCATGAAAGAAAAAACATCCAAACAGCATCAAAAAAAGGATATTTACTTAACAATAGGCGAGAATATAAAGCTTTTCAGGGATAAAAAAAGCCTGAGCTTAAACGCGTTAGCCGCAAAAGCAGGAATAAGCTTCTCTTTCCTTTCCAATATAGAAAAAGGCAGGAGAAAAGCGACCTTATATACAATAGAAAAGATAGCTGAAGCCCTGGAATGCGGGATTTATAGGCTGCTGACGTCGAGAAGTGAAAAGGAATTTTTACCGGAAGAATCCAGGATAATCCTTGATATTATGCAGTATGTTACACCTAAAGACATTGAAACAAAAAGAAAAATACTAAGCATTATAAAACTTATCTGATTTTTTTAATTTTTATATCCTCGGAGCAAGTCAAATCTCCTGTTCAATTTAGTGGAGCCCCCCCCGGGCTAAAGCCCGTGGCACCTTAAACCGCAACGGCTCGCTTTCTGCTCACCGCAGGTAATCTACGCTCAGCGTTGTAGCAGTAATGCGACCTACCCGAAGCAGAATGCGCAACTCGCATTCCTCCCCGGGCTCATAAGCCCGGGGATTCCTGCGTATGGTATTAAAAGGTATTTTGCAAATCAACAAAATTTAAAATAATACATCCGCCTTTGAAAACTGGCACATTGTGGCAAATGCGCACTGCGAGCACTCAAAAACGCTCGGCGTCGCGCCGAACTCTTGTTTTCTTATCTTATCCGCAACTTCCTTTATTTTATCTTCAAAGTTATTTATGGTATCCTGTTTCAGTTTTTTGCCTGCAATTATTGAGCTTTCCAGGAAGTATACAGCCACCTCGTCAGGCGCCCTGCCGAATGCTTTCTGGTATGCAAGGGCGTAAAGCGTAAGCTGCTTTGATATGTCCTCTGAGTTCAGCTTTTTCCTGGCCTTTTCCATGTCTTTTACTTCCGATGTCTTGTAGTCGATGATTGTTGTCTTGCCGTTAATATTGTCTATCCTGTCCCACCTGCCTCGGACCAGTATCCAGCTGTCTAGCTTAAATTCAAAATCCTTTTCTATGAACTCCGGCACAATATTGTTTTTGCTTTCCTCGTCAAAAAACCTTTTTACGCTCGCAAGGCCTGCCTCAAACCTTCTTTGCTCATGCTCCCGCGTGATGAAGCCTACGGGCTTCCACAGGGATTTGAATATGTTTTCAAGTTCAGCCAGGGAAACCTGCCTGTTTTCCTGCCTCGCCTTGAAAAACTCCGCAACGACTTTGTGCATCGCAAGGCCGTAAATTATATTCGGCTGTTCCCTGATTGGCATTCTAAAAATATGGATTATCTTGTACTTATACGGACAGGTCAGGTAGTCGTCTATCTGGTAATTGCTCAGTTTCACTATAAGGCTGTCTTTGTGTATTACAGGGGTTTGTTCAAAAGCGGTCTTTTCTCTTTCAAAATATTTCAGCCTGTCCTGTTTATCGACTGCAGCGAGGTATTCGTCGTGCTTTTCCACGCCAAGCTCCCTTAAAAATATGCTTATTTTCCTCTCGCTCTTACCCTCGTACTTAAGCGCGGCAGTGAGGTAGAGCAGGTCCTGCGCCCTTGTCATTGCTACGTAAAACAGCCTGCGCTCTTCCTCCTGCCTGTACTGCTGCTCGTCAACCATGTCCTTCATCAGTTCCTCGGGCAGGGGCAGCTGGAAATCTCCCCTGTTTTTCGACGGGAACTTATCCTGCACTAGCCCCAGGACAAAAACCACCTTAAACTCCAGGCCTTTTGCCTTATGCACGGTCGCAATCTGCACGCTGTCCTCTAGCACGTCTTCAAGCACATCTTCGCGCGGGTTGTCTCCGGCTTTTTGCCGCAGATCTATATAATTTACGAAATTATAAATCGTGTCATAATCTTCCATTACCGAAAATTGTTTCAGTATCTCAAAAAACTTCGATATATTGCCGATTTTCAGGCCTGCTTCCACGGTATTTTGTTTCAATAATTCCTGAAAAACATTCTTGTTCTTTAAATAATCATACAGTATTTCGCCTGCCCTCCAGCCCTCTTTAATTCTTTCAATGTAAAACTCAATGTCTTTTATAAGGTTCCTTACTTTTTCCTTTTCGCCGTCGTCTAGCTCCAGTTCAGGGTAAATGTCTGCTTTTTTCATCATGTCAAATACCGTAATGCAGTAATCTTTTGCCCTGTTTAAGAACTTTGACATAGTGTACGGGTCGATAGAGTAAAATTCCGAAACTGCCACGTCGCATATGGGGTTGAATTCATACGGCGATGCCAGGGTTTTGCAGAAATTTATAAGGAATTGTATCTCCCGTTTGCTGAAAAGCCCCTCGTCGCCCGTAAACCTGAAAGGTATGCCTTTTTTCTCCAGGTCCTTTATTACAACTGCCGCGTCGTTGTTTGCCCTGGCGAGTATTGCGATGTCCCTGAATGAATACATGCCTTTTTTGATAAATCCCTCTATCTCACCGGCTATAAAATTCGACTCGTCGGTATAATCATTGAATATTTTTATCTCGATATGCTTTGAAAAATGGTGTGTGGGCCTGTATTTTGACTCCAGCTTCTTTTCTATGTCAAGCTTGGTCTCGAGCCTGTCCGTATTATTTTTGATGAGCTTATAGGCATTGTCAAGTATTGACTGCACCGAGCGGTAATTGTCCTTTAACACTATCACCTTGGCGTCTTTGTAGTGGTCCTTAAACCCCTTTATGTTCGATATTGCCGCGCCGCGGAACTTGTATATCATCTGGTCGTCATCGCCGACAACAGTAATGTTTTTATACTTGTCTGCGATAAGCTTGGTAAGCTCAAACTGGGCGTAGTTCGTGTCCTGGAACTCGTCGATAAGTATGAACCTGAACCTTTCCTGGTATTTTGCGAGCACGGATTTCTTTTCCCTGAGCATATAATAAGGCACCATAATAAGGTCCCCGAAGTCCAGGAAGTTCTTTTCCGTCTTTATTTCCTCGTATTTTTTGTAAAACTTCGACAGCTCGGCGTGCTTCTGGAATATCTCCTTTTGCTCGTCGTTTAACTCAGTTTCTCCGAATCTCTTTGTATAGGCCACGTATTCCTGCGGAGTAATAAGATTGTCCTTTAATTTCGAGATAAAGTCGGTAAGCAGGCTTACGTAACCCGCCGGGTTATTCAGCGGCCTGTAAATATTAAGGTCAAACTTTTCAAGGTTTTCCACGATGAATATAATGGAGTCTGCCTTGCGCAATATTTTCCAGTCAGGCGCTATTTTCAGTTCGGCAAAGTTTTCCTCAACTATGCTGTGGCCGAATGAGTGGAAAGTGGATATATGGGTTTCTATAAATCCGTAAGGCACAAGCGGGTCGACGCGCCTTTCCATCTCTTTAGCAGCCTTTTCAGAGAATGTAAGCGCAAGTATCTCCCCGGGTTTTGCAGTCTTGCTGTTAATGAGATAGGCTATGCGGTCCGTAATGACTCGTGTCTTGCCGGTGCCGGCTCCTGCAACTATCAAAAGCGGCCCTTCGCCATGCTTAATGGCCTCGTCCTGCTTTTTATTATCCTGCAGGACGTAAGAAGGTGTGTCTTCGGTAACCATGTCTTCCTGTTTGTGTATTTTTTTTGCCATTAGTTTGTCCTTTAATAGATATATTAACCCAACTTCAATGCTAAGTCAAAGTATTTGGCTTGATGTAAAAATTGATTACGAAATTGGGATTTATTAATTTAAACCGTGTTTTTTATTAAATATGGTTTAAGGTTTAATCAGCCTGTAACTTCCGTCTGGAAGGCATATTATAGCCGGGTAAATAAGTTTTGAAGGATATTCTTTTACTTCCTTTACATTGTACCCGCTGTAAAAATCAATGACCTGCGCCACCATTGGGTCCCCTGACCATATCACTGTTTCATTCCTGCTTTTCGCCTTATTTTCTTTTGCAAAAGCCGCAAGGCCTGCGTTCTGGTCCACTGGATGAATGATATATTTAATGCTTCCTGCTGCCGCAAATACTGCCCATGCAGCTATGGCAGCCGTAACCCAAACTTTCGGTTTCTCTTTTTTGCATAATAATACCGCGGCAGGCATAATGTCCAGCGACAATAAAAACGCTGCTGTTTCATTGATCCTGTCCGAAGCAAAAGACAGGCTGACTATGGCTGCAGTTATAAAGACCGCTCCTGCCATTATGCCTCCTGCATACGCGTACCAGGCAGCGACGGCCAGGCAGGAAAGCGGAAGCATTGGCAGGAAGTAATTTATTGAAGGATTAATGAACAAATAAATGAGCGTTGTCCATGCCAGAAAAAAGGCCAGTAAAAAAAACCTTGCGAAACCGCCCGGTTCTGACGAGCATGTTCTTATGAATACGCCGATAGCAGGGACCAGAGCCGGCCAAATTGAAGCCATACCTGCTGTAAATATGGCTCCCCAGAACACCCATACTGATAATGGCTGGCCATGTATAATTTCAGACAAACCGCCGTTCATTACCCTTCCGATGGTATTGTGCCCGAATTCAAAACCAAGCGTCCCGCTGCCATTCACCATGGCACTGAAAATAAACCACGTAATTATCGTAATTACCGGCGGAATAAAAAATCCCGCAAGAGATTTTTTTTTAAAAGGCCATGGCCTTTTTAAACCCAATGCCGCAACTGCCGGAATGAACAAAGACAAACCAAACCATGTTTTTAAAAGAACAGCGGCAGAGCACCATAAACCAGCAAACAGCAAATTATGCCCGGGTTTTTTAGTACCTTCTTCAAAAGCCATGGATAATTCCCAGACAGCGGCAAGCAGGCATGCCAAAAGCGGCATATCGAAAGTCCCGCATCTTGCAAATAATATAGCATGCTTCTGGAACGCACCAAGAACAAAAAACGAGCAGGCCACAAAGGTGCTGCCGCTCAATTTCCATGCGAGCAGGATAAAATAATACCACATAACACAGGCAGCGATCAGTGCAGGCAGCCGTATCGGCCACTCTGCCGTTGTTCCGGATGCATTAAGCAAAACTGCCTGCAGCCAGATGTATATTGGCGGTTTTTCAAAAAACGGAGCGCCTTTCCAGTAAAGCGGCAGCCAGTGCCCGTTAAAGGCGGCATGACGTGCAATTGCCGCGTAATGTGCCTCGTCAAGGCCCAGAAGGCGGAAACTATTCAGCGTTGGAGCAAGACAGATAAAATATGCAAGGACCAGAACTGCGGCAATAATTGCAGGCGGTTTTGATGTCTGTGTTATCGGGGTATTTAACATTTAATTATTCCGTCTCCTTCCAGTCCAAAAACCAGTACCGCATGAATAAAATAGCCAAAATAATTGTTGGTTGTTTTATCCTTAATGCATTTTTGGAGGAAATAAAAATAGATTTATTATCTTATAAAACTGCCGTATTTATCATTTTACGAGTAAAACTTCTCATCCCTCTGCACTATGTCCGGGTTATTAACGTCGCCTTCGAGCGTTATCCTAAGGCGCTTTTTTTCTTTTTTAGGCGTTTGCGGAGTACCCTGGCCCTTTGCCTGTTTTTCCTCTTCCCTGAGCAGTTCCGAGAATACTTTTACAATTTTAGGGTCAAACTGCGTGCCGGAGAATTTTTCAAGTTCTTTTATGCTCTCCTCCACGCTCATCGCAGCCCTGTACGGCCTGTTCGATGTCATGGTGGAATATGCGTCTGCTATGCTTATAATCCTGGCGCCGAGCGGTATCTCGTCTCCGCGGAGTCCCCTGGGGTATCCCGAACCGTTAAGCCACTCGTGATGGCCCACCACGAGCGGCACAAGCCTCTTGAGCGAGTCTATCTTTGATATTATATCTGCTCCCATTTGCGGGTGCATCTTGACTATAGAGTATTCTTCTTTCGAAAGCTTGGTCGGCTTATTAATAATATTTTCGCTCACGCCTATCTTGCCGATATCGTGCAGCAGCGCGCCGTACTTCACATCCTCTATCTCCTGATCAGACAGCTTCATTGCCTCCGCCATTTTTGTCGAATAGTTCATGACCGTGTTCGAGTGGCCGTGTGTATAGTGGTCCTTTGCGTCGACTGCCGCTGCAAGCGCGTAAATGGTGTTTATATAATCCTTTTTAACTTCCTCATACAGTCTTACTATTTCCATGGAGCTTCCAATCTGGTTGGCAAGGATCGTCAAAAGGTACAGGTCCTCCCTGCTGTATTCACCTTTTGATTTAGTAAGGCATATTACGCCTGTAACATTGCTTTTCTGGTATATAGGGGCCATAATTGCGACTTTTTTCAGGTATAAACGGCCTATTTCATGATTGTAAAACTTTAATTTTTCAGGGTCTTTTATAAAGAGGTTCCTGTTGTTCTTATGCACCCATCCGGCTATTGAATCGTCAGGTACGTGCATGTTGATAAGGTCGTCGCTCAGTCCGTACTGCGCCTTAATATGCAGCACCTTATTTTCGTCAGCCAGCATTATCACACCTGCTGAAGAAACAAAAACTTTCCTGACTGCCTCGTACAGCGAGTTTCTCATTATATCCTCGCTGTTAAGCGACAAGCCGATGTGCATGGTCAGTTTCATCAGTTTTTCCATGCCTTCTGCTTTGGTTTTCATGTCGTCATACATTATCCTGTTATGCATGAGCACGCCAATCTGCTCTCCGAGTATTTCAATCAATTCAAGGTCGTTTTTGTTGTAAACCGACTGCTCTTTATTGAATATTATTATGAGCCCTGTAATCTTCCCTGCTGAAGTCAGCGGCGCGGCAATGCACGAGCCGCCTTTTACTACTTCGACCAGTATCGCGTCCTTTTCCTTGAGCGTATCCCTGAAATACATCGGCCTTTTTTTCCTGAGCACCTCGGAAAAATCAGAATCAGGCGCAAGATACCACTCATATTTGCTGCTGACCGAGTCGCTGCCGATAATATTTTTGCACACTTCCACCCTCAGGCTTGTCTTGCCCTGTACTGTGGACAGTATTATGCCGCCCGTGCCCTTCATGAGCGGCACAATGATGCCCAGCACCATGCTCAGGAGCGCTTCGCGGGTGTTTGCGTCATCAGCCGTCCTGTATATTTCATGCACTGCCAAAAGGCTTATATTTTTCTTTACAAGCACCAGGTTTGTGTTTGCCAGGCTTGATGTGGCGCGGTTTACCATACCCTCCAGCTCAAGATTGACATCCTGAATCTTCTTAAGAAGGTCTCCTTTTTCTGTATTTATTTTCTTTATATCATTGACCTGGCTGCTCATACGTTTCGCGTTCAGGTTGCCTGTATATCCTACGAATCCAAGCAGTAAAAGCTGCGCCAGGTAGGTATACAGTTCCGAATTGAAAAAGATATGGCCGTTGCTTGTGACAAGATAAAGTGTCATATAGCATACTGCAATGATAACGAACAAATAATAATATATGTAATCAATTATTACGTCAAATATGCTGTTTAAAAGGATAAGGAAATATATAAACACGAGCGGGCTGCCTGATCTGCCTGTATAGTAAATAGCAAAGGTAGTAATTATTATGTCGGTCGCACCTGAAGCGTAATACAGGACAAGATTATAGGTGAGTTTATTTCCAAGCAGCAGGTAAGCAATGTTGAGCCCGGCAAACAAAGCATACAGTATTACAAGCGGCCACGGGCTTATCTGGGGATTGTTCCTGAGGTAAATTATTATTATGGGCAGCACAAGCACACCCACTATCCACCGAAGGTTTGCATCTCTTACAAGAAGTTTTTTTATTGCCTGTGCTTTCTCTTCATTGATCGTGATTTCCACTGTTCTGCCCCTTAATAGTAATGGTTCCCATATTTAGATTACAAGTCTAAAATCGTATTCTAAAATCCAGGCCGATCTTAGTAGTACTGCCCTTCTTCCGCCTCTATCTTGCCCGATACAACATCGGAATAATCGCTCTCAAGCCCGTCCTTGTTTATAGTAGTCACCATGAAATAGTATGTAGTAGAGGCGTTCAATCCTGCCAGCGTCGCCTTGTTCTCCCTGAGCATCTCCTTGTTCAGCTTCTTAAACTTGATGTCGCCTTCTTTTTTATAGTAAAGGTTAAACCCTGTAACCGACGGGTCTGATGTTGAATCCCATGTTATTATTATTGTATCTTTGTTGACCTTGGACATCACGCCTGTAGGCTTGCCCGGCTTTTGCGCGATATGCTTCTGCGGCGTAGCTGCCACTTCCTCGGAATGGATGCTCTCAAGGTTCCTGTTATTTATAGCCGTCACGACAAAGTAATACGTATGGTCGTTTGTCAGGTTCGCCGTATATTTGGTCTCTTCCATTATCGGATCTTTATTCAGTTTCTTATATTCTTCGTTCTTTTCCGATTTGTAATATATGTTATATCCTATTATATTTGCCTCCGGATTCGGCTCCCAGCCCACAAGCACTATCCTGTCGCCGGATGCCGCTGTTACTTTTTGTGGAGGCTGCGGCCCGCCTATCACCGGCCTCGGCAGGCTCTGTCCAAACTTGCCGGTTATTGATATCCTGTGGGTTCCTCCAAGCTCCTTGTTCGGCACATAAGCGTAATCTATACTCGCGTACCCGCCGAAATTAAACCCGCCTCCAACGGTGAATGACAGGTCCGGGTCCCCGAACATATATCCACCCCTGACGAGGAATATATTCGCGATGTCCATCTCAACGCCCAGATTGAAAAGGACAGCGTTAAAATTCGGGTTTGTCACGTCTATCGGCTTGTACAGATCACCGGCTAAAAGCAGGTAAAAACTGTCTCCCTGCTTGTATTTATAGCTTACTCCTGTCCTTATGTCAAACGGGCTCTGGTCGGCCCCGGATGCGGTGCCGATATTCTGGAAAACAAGCCCGTATTTCAGCTCTTCGGTAATATTCGCGATTAATCCCAGGTCCAAAGAATAAACATCAGGCATTTGTGTGCCTATGATGTCCGTTTTTATATAAGTCAGGTTGCCGCCGACTGAAATATTGCCTATTGTAAAATCTTTTGTGTACAGGTTTCCAAGGTTTTTAGCGTAAGACAGTGTAAAAGCCCCGTCGTACGACTGCTGGGTCCCGGGCATGAGCGCTACGCCGCCCGCGTTCACCGTGCTGTTAAAGCCCGGCATCCACAAATAATTCACGCACAGGCCGATATCGGTCATGCTGTCAATCGGCATGACGCCCGCGAAATATTCGTAATACGTGCTGTCAAACCATATTAGGTGCATGCCCGTGAAGCTTAATTTATCAACCGCGGTAATGCCTGCAGGGTTCCAGAATGCCGCGTCTGAGTCGTCTGCTACGGCCACATATGCTTCGCCCATAGCAGACGGCCTGGCGCCGACGCCTATTTTCAGGAAGTCGGCGTTTGACGTGCCTCCTCCAAGGGCAAATATATTTGCCCCTACCATCATCATTATCACAACTATGACTGCTGTCTTCAACATCTTGTTCATTTTTTCCTCTTCATTTTGTTTCTAGTTTCAAATTTCTGATTTCTAGTTTTAAACCAGAAACAAGAAACTAAAAATCAGAAACTATTGCTTAATAACCGCCACTTTCAGCGTCTTTGTGAAACTGCCGGCTGTAAACTTGATATAGTATATTCCGCTTGTTACGACCATTCCGTCGTCTGCCTTGCCGTCCCATACTGCAAGCTGTGTATAGAGTATTCCTGCCGTGACCGGCCCGAGGTTCATTGTCCTGACCCTGTGTCCGGATATGTCGAATACCATTATGGTGGCGCTTGGCGCGCTGTTTGCAACGCTGAATATTATGCTTAAGGTCTGCCCTGCATTCGGGTTAAAGCTGTTCGCGTTCAGGTACATGTCGTTTTGTATCGCTGTCGGCTGGCCGAATTGTATGGCGACGTTGTTTGATACCGTCGGTGTATTAATTGTAGAAGTTGTAACGCCATTTCCGCTGACAGCGTTTACATAGCCCCATAATAATGTGTCATTAAACGATAACGTGCCTCCGCTGGCCGCAGTATAAACCCATGTAAAGGTTCCGGTTCCGCCGTTTGGCGCTATCAGCGGTATACTCGTCGCGCTTGTTTCGGTAAGGAACGTGGCGAAACCTGTTCCTGATATACCAAGCAATGCTGAGGTTGGCGATACATTAAACGCCTGGGTCTGGCCTATATTTGATACGGTCATTACTAAAGTTATAAGCTGCGTAATGGCTACGCTCTGCGGCGAGGCAGATATGCTTACTGTAAAATTCGCTCCTGAAGGCGCGATGACCAGCAAATTGTTCGCCGACGCATTTGCGGCCAGTTGCGTGCCTGAAGTCGTGCCAATTGCCGATGCGCTGAAAACTTCAGTTCCCGGAGTGCCGTTTGTAGTATAAATCCATGTGAAAGTCGCAAGGCCGCCTCCTGTTGGTATAGAAATGGCCGGGGTCGGCGCAGAAACAAGTGTAACAAGATTAATATTTGACAATATCATTGCCGACGGCGTAACGTCTGTAGCCGCGACAAGTCCTGTATTTGATATGCCCAAAACGACCGTTATCTGCTGGTTTAAAGCCACAGGTGTGACAGCTCCGGGGAATGAAACCCAGCTTACCTGCAGGTTGGCCTGCGGCTCGATAATTGTCAGCGCCGCGTTTGTCTGCACAGATGCAACTGCTGCCCCTGAATTCGCGTCTGTGCCGGAGCCGCTGGCGCTGAAATCCACCACTCCGTCGCCCGTGCAGGAGAATGTCCAGACTAAATTCGCAGAAGCTCCTCCGGCAAGCGTTACAGGAGACGGCGCTGTCAGCTGGTTCACTGTTCCGGGCGATACCAGTTGTGTCTGTATAAGGCTCGGCACCACATAATTTGCAGTGGCTTCGCCGTTATTTGTTATTGTAAGGATTACGCTTACAACCTGAGTCCTGTTCATAGTACTCGCAGGCTCCAGGTATACATTTGACGCAAGGGCAGCCGGGGTTTGCATTACAACATTAACTGAATTATTTGATGCGACAGTCGCGCCGGAATTATCATCGGTTCCCTGCGCTGACGCGGTAAAGACAAATGTTCCGGCTGTAAGCGCGGTATAATTCCATACAAAAGTTGCGGTATTGTGCCCTGCAAGTGTTAAATAATTTGCAGGCGCCGGTAACGGCTGCGACTCGGTACCTGTGCTTGCTGCTCCAGGGCCCCAATATGGCGTAAGGTTGTCTACCTGTGCGTCGCCTGTATTGCTGACAGTAAGTGTTATTGTAAATGTATTTCCAGGAGCGCTTGTATCAACCTGATTTGGTACGGCTGATATTGTAGTTGTCAGGCCGGCTGCTTTTTGTACCGTAATAGGCGCAGAAACGACCGACAGCGATTGTATAGCGCCCCTTATGGCGTCCTGCCCTGCTGCATATGTGCTGAAGGTCACGACTCCTGCGTTTGTCGCCTGGTATACCCACTGGTATGAAACGCTTGCCCCCGCAAGGAGCGTTACAGGCAGGGCCTGCGCAGGCAATACCGTTGGCCCTGATATTTTATTTGTTGTTACTCCTGTGACTATTAGGTTTTGTATTTCAGGCGCTACATTATATGCTGTCGTGCCTGCCACGCCTGATTGTGTAACAGTAAGTGTTATGACAATGTTCTCTCCGGTGGAAACTGTCGCAGGCAGGGCCGATATAGCTGCCGACAAAGCTGCTGAGGACTGTATGGTTATTGTCGCGCCTGTCTGTGTCGTTGCAAGCGCCCATCCTGCATTGGCGTCCTGGCCCAGGGCTGATGTGGTAAACGACACCTGTCCGCTTCCTGTCGCTGTATAAATCCATGTCAGGTAGTTTGATGAGTTCGGCTGCACTGTGATTGTGCCGGGAGTGGCCACGGCCACAAGCGTCGGCGGTATAGCGCCCATGCTTTGGGTCAGCATCGCAGTCGGACTTATGTCTATGGCGGCTGCCTGGCCTGAATTTGTCACTGACAATATTACCTCAAAAGCCGTGCCTGAGTATATCAATGCCGGCGGCGCAGGCAGGATAAACAACTGTGAAGCAATACTTGCCGCACTCTGTACTGTTATTGTGCCTGTAGCACCTGTCTGTGTTCCTATTGTGTTTCCAGAATTGACGTCGGTCCCTTTTACAAATCCCTGGACAACAAGGGTCCCGGTTGCAGCAGATGAATAAGTCCATGTAAATGTTACTGACTGCCCGCCTATCAGGCTTGCCATCGGTGTCGGCACGCTGATTGGCGCAATTGAGCCGCTGCCTACGTTTGATAATGTAGGTATCAGGTTGTCCACCGTACCCTGCCCGTTGTTTGTAATTGTCATTGTTATTGTAAACAGTTGCCCCTGGAACACGGGTACCGGCGTAAGCTGTACGGTCTCATAGCTCAATGTTGTCGGCATGACAATCTGGGGCGTGCTAAGCTGCGCAGGCTGCTGTATTGTTATCCAGTTTGAAATCGAGCTTACAGATGTCAGGGTTACGCCTGTATTGGCATCATACCCTGTAGCATCACCCTGCCACGCTATCACGCCTACTCCGTTTGCCGTAAGTACAAAGGTGAAGTTCTGAGACCCGCCTGCAGGTATGGAAACATTTTGCGGTACTGCTATCGGATTATTAGGCAAAGAACCGCCTATTCCGTTTTTAACAAGCTGGGCCGGGTTCACATCTACTGCCGTCGCGCCGCCTGTATTTGTCACTGACATTATGACTGTTATAAGCTGGTTCAGGTTCACTATAGCAGGCAGTGCCGATATGCTTGATGCCAATATGGCAGGCGCCTGTATTGCGCAATCGTTCGATAATGCGGGCACCGACGTTTCAACTCCGCCGTAGAACGGCCCTGTGTCTTTGCCTCCTGCAGTACCGCTGAAGCTTACCACACCAACCGCATTATTCGCGCTGTACGTCCATGTAAATACAGTGGACTGGTTAATGTTCAGCGTTACAGCCGTCACAGGAGAATTTATAACCGTAGTCAATGGAGTAGCAGGAGGATTATCGTTCTGCAGCAGAGGCATATTTGGCAGTACATTTATGGCCGTATACAACCCTGTATTTGTCACGCTCATATAAACCGTGACCATTTCCTGCTCTCCTGCCTGGGGCGGTACTATGGCAAGGCTGGCTGTCAGTATGGCCTGCGCAGCTATTATATTTACTGCGGCTGTGTTTGTCAGGCCTGTTGTTAATACTCCGCCCGTGTTTACATCAGTGGCATTTGCCGAGCCTGAGAACCATACGTTGCCCTGTGCCGTGGCGGAATAAGTCCATGTGAATGTGTATGCTGTTCCCGCGTTCAATGATGCGACTGCACCCGGCTGCCCTCCTACCAGCGATGCGTTGCCTCCGCCGGTGTTCACCATTGTAAGCGGAGCAGGTATTATGGATGTGGCAAGCGCGCCGCCTTCATTTGACACTGTCATGAATATCGTGAACATCTGTGTTGTTGCCACCGTGGGCGGATAGGCTGTCATTGACGTCACCACAACTGACGGCCCGACCTGCAATAATGTGTTGTTGCTGGCGAGCGTCACAGGCGATGAAACCACAGCCAGGCTGTTGTTGTCCACGCCCGAGGCGTTGCCGGTGATGGACAGCGTGCCTGTGCCATAGCCGCTGAACGTCCATGTAAACGTATATGATGTCCCTCCGGGTATGGCCGTGGCAACAGGAGCTACAACATTTATGGTCCCTGTGCCTGCAGTGCCAGTAATATTAAGTGCAGGAGCCACGTTATTGGCAGTAGCGCCGCCTGTATTCTGCACAAGCATTGTTATGGTGAATACCTGTGTGTTCGTGTCGACAGACACAGGCGATGTTATGCTCGATGTAAGCGCCGCGGCTGTCTGTATCTGGACTGTGCCTGATGTTACAGGCAGCGATTGCTGGTCTCCGTATACGCTGTCAGAGTACGAAGCAAATGCCGAGAAGCTCAATGAGCCTGTGGTCGAAGCCGAATAAATCCATGTGAATGTGGCGCTCGCGCCTACTCCAAGCGCCGCGGACGGCGTCGGCGCGCTGCCTACCAGGTTAAAAACCACGCCTCCGGGATTGTTCACAGCCACGCTTGGCGTCACATATGCTGTACCTGCCGTGGCCCCTGACCCGTTATTGGTGACTGTCAGGGCAACGGTTATAAGCTGTCCCGTGGAAACTGTCGCCGGCGATGCTGTAATTGCGTCGACAAGGAACGAGGCATTGTTTACCGAGACCGTATTTGTGGTCTGTGGTGTGGACGTGACATTGAGCCCGCTGTTCACGTCGAGCCCTATAGCATAACCTGAAAATGCTATTGTGCCTGCAAGTGTAGTGTTATAAACCCATGTTATTGTTCCGCTGGCGCCGCCTGCAAGGTTCCCGAACGTGGCTGGGCTCGGATATCCGGCCTGTAATGCAGCGTTACCCGTACTTAATGATGATATGGCAAGCGACGGTGTCACGTTGTTTGACGTGCCCTGGCCCGGGTTTGTAGCCGTCATATAAACTGTTATGGCCTGCCCTGTCTTTACAGAAACCGGTACTGCGTTTATCGCTATGTTCAGGGCAGACGGTATCTGGATGTTTATTGTGTTGCTGTTGGTTGACGTGGAGACTACAGGCAGCAGGCTGTTTACGTCAGTGCCTGCGGCGCCGCCGTTTAAAGTTGCAGAACCCTGTCCCGATGCAGAATATGTCCATGTGAATGCCGCAGTTGAGTTACCCGGTATATCTATCGAACCCGGTGACGGGAACACTGACGGATACATGCCGCCGGTGCTTGCCGCTGTCAGTATTATTGTACCGGGCGAAACGCCTTTTGCAGTCGCCATGCCGATATTATTGACCGTCATTACCACTGTGACCGCCTCTCCAAGGTTTGCCGTCGAGGACAGTATATTAATGCTGCTTATAAGCTGCGCAGGCGACTGTACGGTTATTGTATTCGACGTAGCGGCTACGCTTAAAACATTTATGCCTGTACTCACATCTGTTCCCTGCGCCTGTCCAAAATAGGATAAAGTGCCTGCTCCTGTCAGCTGGTAAACCCAGGTGAAGTTTCCTGACCCGCCGGCAGGTATATATACGTTCGGCGGATTTGTGCTTGTCTGCACAGCAGTGGCAGTGCCTATCCTGGTAAGCGCCGATGTAGGATGTACGTTGCTTGAGTCTGTTTGTCCCGTGTTGCTTATTGTCATGACCACGGTTATGCTCTGGCCGGACGAGTACTGTGCAGGAGGCAGTATCTGGATATTATTATATGAGAGTTGTGCCGGGTTATCGGATGTTACGCTTACAATCGCGCCGGGCGAACCAACTGCCCCTGTAAATGCGTATCCCGAGAATGAAACTGTCCCGTTTGCTGTGGTGCTGTATGTCCACGTGAAGTTCACGGTGGTCCCGGCCGGAATATTCTGCGCAACAGGCAGAGGCCCGGTGCCAAGCGCGCCGCCCACAGGATTAATTGCAAACGCCGATGTGCTGACCGTAGCGGCATCGACAAGCCCTACGTTTGTTACTGTCATAAACACGGTAAAGAGCTGACCTACCTCCACGTTTGACTGCGATGTGCTCAGGCTTGCCACAAAAACAGGCTGGTTTGATACCACGTTGATGGACGCTGCCGTGCCCGTAGAGCTTACGGCAAACCCTGAGTTTGCGTCAGTGCCCTGTGCATAGCCGGTGAATGTCAGCACTCCTGTGTTTGACGCCATATAGGTCCATGTGAAGGATGCCGAGCCGTTATTGCCCGCAATAGGGGCACTGGCAGGCGCAGGCGAAGTCTGCAGTATGGGCGAAGGAATTCCTGTTGTCGTAAGAGACGGAGCCACGCCGCTTGCAGGCGCCTGTCCGATATTGACTATAGTCATTATTACGGTTACCGTATCAACCGTCTGTTTTATTGTTTTTGGCAGCGCCGAAATAGATGCTACCAGCTGTGCCGGCGTCTGTATATTGATAGCGCTGCTGAACGACGCGTTTGCCGTGACCGTGACATTGCTGTTCACATCGTAACCTGTGACAAGCGATGTAAGGCTCACAGACCCTGCGTTGTTTGCCATATATGTGAAAGTGAATACTTCCGAAGTTCCCCCGTTTATCGTGTATGTCACCGGCGACGGGCCTGTCTGCACTGTCACAAGGTTTCCTGCCGCGCTCGGCGTGACAGGCGAAACAGCCTGAATAGCTGCCGTGCCTGTATCCGTAACTGTAACATATACTGTAACGAGCTGGCCCACGCTTACAGTAGCCGGCACATTGCTTATGGACATCGCAAGGCTTGCCGGGCTCTGTACAGTCACGCTTGCCGGCGGCGCAGGCAGAGAGAATATGGTGTTATGCTGTGTATTGTCGGTACCTGTCGCAAGGTCGGAGAACTGCGCAACGCCTGCGCTTGTGGCAAGGTATATCCACTGGAATACCTGAGTGCTGTTCTGGTTAAGCGTCGTCACAGACAGCGGCGTCGGCCCTGTCGGGTTGCCTGCTGGCCCTGATACTGTCATAGGCATCGGCATTACATTGCCGGCCGGCCCTGTTCCGTCGTTGCTGACCGTCATAAGCACGGTAATATACTGTCCGGCGCTCACTGTAGCCGGAAGCGCCGTGAATGAAGTTATTGTCAGGTGCGATGACGGCACTATATTGACATATGATGAGACCGTTATCGGCGTTATTGTCACAGGCAGGCCGCTCACAGCGTCTGTCGCTGATACTGATGTTGTTAATGATACCGGCCCAATCGTCGTGCTTGCCGCGTACGTCCATGTCATGCTGCTGGACGCGCCTCCTGCAAGGCTCGGTATGGCAGATGCCGGCGTATTCAAAGTTACTACTCCGCTTCCGCCAAGCAGTACAGGCTGAGGTGTAATGCCGTTTGCTATAGACTGTCCCGTATTTGTTATGGTCAGTATGACAGTAAGCGGCGCGCCTGTGCCCACACTGACAGCAGGTATGGTTGACAGCGAGATAGACAGCATTGCCGGCGTATTTATGGTGATTGCCGGGTTGTTCCCTGTCGATGGGCTGCTTACAACAAGCCCTGTGTTTGCGTCAGTGCCTGACGCGTTGCCGTTAAAGGTCAGCTGCCCTGAGCCAACCGCGTTATAAGTCCATGTAAATGTAGCGGATGCTCCGCCTGCGATATTTACAGGTGTAGGCGTGGTTACTGCTATTGCGCCGCCGCCGCCGGTCTGTATAAGAGTGCTTGGGACCACAGCGTCAACCGTGGCTCCGCCGGTATTTGTAACTACCATATACACGGTAATTACCGCGTTCATATCGACCGTTGCCGGAGCGTAGATGCTGCTTACAAGCGCTGCCTGGGCCTGTATTGTGATTGAATTGCTGTTTACAGGCGCCGAAGATACTGTCACATTATTATATATATTATACCCTGTCACATTTCCGTTCACAGCAAGCGTACCCGGCCCTGTTGCCTGGTATGTCCATGTATAAACCGCGTTTGCACCCGGCGCTATGTTCTGGCTGGCAGGATTGTTTCCTGCCTGGCTGTAGCTGCCTGTCCCGATCTTATTAAGAGGCGACGGCACCACATTAACAGCAGTCGTGCTCGCCGCTGTATTTGTGACGTTCATTATTATGGTCATCAACTGGTTCACGCTGATTGTGCCCGGTATTATTGTTATATCCTGCGCCAGTACCGGGCTGCCGTTTACTGTAAGGCTGTTTGCGCCCGCTGTTGTCGCGTCTGTCGATGCCTGTCCAAGGCTCCTTGCAAGGCCGGTTATTGTCTGCGTGCCTGTATACACGTTATTGCTTTCATATGTCCATGTAAACGCGGCGTATCCGCCTATCGGTACGTCTGTCGGAGTAGGCGATGTTATAGGGGCACCGGTTGTTCCAAGAATTGTTAATGCATCCGGTGTCGTTGCCGGCGCGTCTACCACTCCGGCATTGCTCACTCCCATTACTACAGTGAATATTTGCTGGTTACTTATCACGGCCGGCGTCACTATCATCCAGCTTGTGAGTACCGGTGTGCTTGGCTGTACGTTTACCTGATTGCTCGTCGTTGCAGTGCTTGCCACTACAGACAGCAGGTTCGCGTCTGTGCCTGACGCGCTTCCCTTAAATGTCGATATGCCTGTCGAGCCTGTTGGGATATATATCCACGTATATTCCGCAACCCCTCCGCCTGTTATATTCTGTGCCGTCGGCAACGCCCCCTGCAGATTCTCTGTCGGTGCTCCTGTTATCGTAAACGCAGACGGCAACACTCCGTTCGCTGTCGCCTGACCTGAATTCGTCACTGTCATTATTACTGTTATCGTAAATCCTAATCCTACTACCGATGGCTGCGCGCTTATGCTCGAAGCCAGCACTGCAGGCGTCTGTACATTTACGCTTCCGCTTGTCACAAGCCCGCTCTGTACAGTCGCAAGCGAGTTCGCGTCTGTACCGTACGCGTTGCTTGTCAATACCACATTCCCAGAGCCCTGCGCGCTGAACGTCCATACAAACAACGCGTGCCCGCCGGCTGCTATCGTC
>Ga0335078_10000364_pt1 | contig 71474 bp, 65 predicted proteins | sample Lox_Sample_32_FD_206711 | JGI IMG/M metagenome (GOLD analysis project Ga0335078, IMG submission 206711) | Soil microbial communities from Loxahatchee National Wildlife Refuge, Florida, United States - Lox_Sample_3.2 | ecosystem: Environmental > Terrestrial > Soil > Wetlands | place: USA...
TGGACGAGGCGAACTGCTGGGCGGCGGCGGCGATGGCCGACTGCGTGGGCAGCTCGTAGTTCCCGGCCTTGTTCTTGAGCTGCGCGTAGCCGAGGCCGGCGGCGGTCACCTGGCTGAGGTAGCTCACACCGATGTAGGCGATGCAGCCGCTGCTCTTCTGGCAGGCCTGCACCATGCCCCCGTTGCCCTGGGCGGTGACGGCGCCGGTGACGTTGGGCCACGACACCGTGGTGCCCGGCGGGATGGTCCAGCCCGAGGGGTCCGAGGACGACAGGAACGAGCTGAACAGGAAGGTGTCCCCGGAGCTGTCGGAGCGGTGCACGGTCACGATGGGCAGGTTGGGCAGGGTCACGCCCGGGTTGAGCGCCTCGATCTGGCTGGCGTTCCAGTTGGTGATCTTGCCCTGGTAGATCGAGGCCAGCACGGGCCCGTCGAGCTTCAGGTGCCCGGTGACGCCCGGCACGTTGTAGGCGATCTCCTGGGCCGAGATGGCGAGGGGGATGTTGAGCAGGCCGGGGTACTGGGCCACCTGGCCCGGCGAGAGGTAGGCGTCCGACGCCCCGATGTTCACCGTCCCCGCCGCCGCCGACGAGATGCCGGTGCCCGAGCCGGTGGAGGCCGTCGTGATCGACACCGTGGGCCACTGGTGCTGGATGTCGGCCGTCCAGTCGTTGAACAGCGGGTACAGCAGGCTCGACCCCGTCTCCTGCAGCGACACCGCACTGGTGGGCCACTGCTCGAGACTCGCCGGGGTGACCGCCGGTGCGGTGGTGGTCGAGGACTTCTGGGTCGTCGTGGTGCTGGCGCTCGGCGACGAGCTGCACGCCGCCAGCACGACCGCAGTCGCGGCCAGGAGCGACACCACGGCGGCGCCGGTGCGGCGCCGGTCTCGGCGGGGGACCTCGGGACTCGTGGACGGGCGCGTGGGCATGGCGGGACACGCTCCTTTCGATCAGGACCTGGGGGACGACGGCGGTGGACGGTGGGGGATGCGGGAACTCCGGCGTGGGCGGCGGCTGGTGGCTAGCCGAACCTCCCGCTCACGTAGCTGACGGTCTCGGGCTCGTTGGGAGCCTCGAAGATCTGGCGCGTGTCGCCGGATTCCACCAGGCGCCCGTTGTAGAGGAAGGCGGTGGTGGCCGCCACCCGCTGCGCCTGGGCCATGTTGTGGGTGACGATGACCATGGTGAGCTCGGCGGCCAGCTTGCGCAGCAGGCTCTCCACCATCTCGGTGGTCACGGGGTCGAGCGACGACGTGGGCTCGTCGAGCAGGAGCACGTCGGGCTGCACGGCCAGGGCGCGCGCCAGGCACAGCAGCTGCTGCTGACCGCCCGAGAGCCGGAAGGGCGAGTCCTTCATGCGGTCGGCGACCGCCGCCCACAGCCCCACCTCCTTGAGGTAGTGCTCGGCCACGCCGTCGAGCTCGCCGCGCGGCGCCAGGCGGTGGGCCCGGACACCGGCCACCACGTTGTCGCGGATCGACATGGGGAACGGGTTGGGACGCTGGAAGACCATCCCCACCCGCCGGCGGAGGTCGAGCGGGTCCATGTCCGGCCCCGAGATCTCCACCCCCTCGAGCTCGATCACCCCGGTGCGCCAGTAGCCGCGCACCTTGTCGTTCATGCGGTTGAACGAGCGCAGCAGGGTGGACTTGCCGCACCCGGTGGGCCCGATCAGGGCCGTGATGCTGCGGGCCGGGAAGGACAGGTCGATGTCGCTCAGCACCCGCTTGGCGCCGAAGCCCACCGACACGTCCCGGACGGCCAGGGCGGCCTCGAGCAGCCCGACGGCGCTCGGCGCCGGGGTGGCCGCCGTCCCCGTCAGGGACTCGCCGGGAACGGGGAGCGGGGAGGGGGCGGTGCCGGGATTGGGGCCGGTGGTGTGGGTCGTCACCGAGCCCGCGCCGTGATCCCCCGCACTCGAGCTGGTCCCCGAGGTCATCGCGTTCGACGGTAGCGGCGGAAGGTGAACACTCCGCGAACGAAACGGAACCTGCCGGTGATCGTTGCATGAACTCCGGCAGCGGGGCGGCCCGCGGGCGCCGGGGGCAGCCGGGGTCGTGCTCAGCCGCCGGTGCTGCGGTGGCGGCGGCGGTGGGCCATGGCCTTGGCCGCCCCCCACGTCACCGCCAGCTCCCCGAGGCCGGGGGCGACGGCGGCCAGCGAGGCCGGGGCGAGGCCGTAGGGGTCGGCGGGGAACCGGTTGCGGGCGAAGTCGTCGCGCGCCGGCGCCGGGACGCCGGCCCGGCGCAGCACGGCCGTGGGCTCCCCCACGGCGGCGCGCACCACCTCGAGGGGGGTGCGGCCCTGGTGGTCGACGTCGGCCCCGAGGAGCGCCCCGAGCGCCGCACCGGCCTCGGCGGCGGCCCGGTGCGCGGCCGCCTCGAGCTCCTCCACCACGGCGGCGCGCCCGGGCCAGTCCGGCGGCACGACCCCGTCGGCCCTGGTGCGCAGGTAGCCGGGCAGGGCGGCCGTCACGGCCGCGGCCAGGGCCTCCCCGAGGCGCGCCAGGGCGGCGTCGGGGTCCTCGCCGGGCCCGGTCACGGGGCGCGACGTGGGGGCCGGTGCCGGCGCGGCCGGGTCAGCTCTCGACCACGTCGCCGAGCAGGTCCACGCGCACGCCCTCGTGGCGCAGCCAGTCGAGGGCCTCGTCGATGTCGGCGGGCTCCCCCCCGAGCTCGCACACGATCCAGCCCTCGCGCTCGTCGACGTTGGCCCGCCGGATGTTGGGCTCGATGCCGTGGTCGCGCACCAGCCTGGCCATGAACGGGAGGCGCACCAGGTCCTCGGGGAAGGTGAGTTTGACCCGCACCTCGATCACCGCGTCGCACCTCCCGTCCCCGCCGGCGCGGCCGGTGCCGGCGCCGGGACCACCCCGTGATTGAGGTTCCCCGAGCGGAACCCTTCCAGATCGAGGGTGACGTAGCGATACCCCGCCCCCCGCAGCGCCCCCACGACCTCGCGGCGGCGGCGCAGCGCCTCGGCCAGCTCGCCCTCGTCGAGCTCGAGACGGGCCAGCTCCCCGTAGTGCCGGACCCGCAGCTGGCGGAAGCCGAGCGCCCGCAGCGCCGACTCGGCGCGCGCCACGGCGCCGAGGGTGCCCAGGGTGACCGGCGTGCCGTAGGGCAGGCGCGACGCCAGGCAGGCCGCCGCCGGCTTGTCCCAGGTGCGCAGGCCCCGCCGTCGCGACAGGGTGCGCACGTCGTGCTTGGAGAGCCCCGCCTCGAGCAGGGGGAAGCGCGCCCCGCGCTCGGCGGCGGCGCGCTGGCCGGGCCGGTGGTCCGAGACGTCGTCGGCGTTCACCCCGAGCACCACCACGGCGCCCTCGGCTGCCGCCAGCGGGGTCAGCGCCCGCAGCAGGGCGCCCTTGCAGTGGGCGCAGCGGTCGGTGCCGTTGGCCACATAGGCGTCGTCGTCGAGCTCGTCGGTGCTCACCTCCCGCCAGCGCAGGCCCCACTCCGACGCCAGCGCGGCGCAGTCGGCGCGCTCCTCGGGGGCGAGCGACGCCGAGACGGCCGTCACGCACAGCGCCCGGGCGGGGCCGAGGACGTCGGTGGCCACCCTGGCCAGCAGCGCCGAGTCCGCCCCGCCGCTGAAGGCCACCACCACCGCCCCCAGGCCGGCGAGACCGGACTCCAGGCGCGCCGCGGCGGCCTCGAGCGCTGAGGGCGGCGGACCCCCGGCACCGGGGCCGGGGGCGGGCTCAGAGGACACCGTCGAGCACGTCCTCGATGTCGGCCACCATGCCGGTCCAGAAGGGGCCGAACTCGGCGTAGCGGGCCGAGGCCTCGTCGAAGCGCATCTGGTACACGCACTGCTTGAGGTCGTCGGGGTGCACGCCGAACAGCGTCACGCCCCACTCCCAGTCGTCGAGACCGGTGGACCCGGTGATGAGCTGCAGGATCGAGCCCCGAAAGCCACGCCCCACCTGGCCGTGGCCGAGCATGAGGGCCTTGCGCTCCTCGAACCCCAGTGCGTACCAGTTGTGCTCGGGACCACGGCGCTTGGACATGGGGTAGAAGCAGAAGGCCTCCTTGCCCTCGGGGGGCAGCGACGGGTACAGGCGGGCCGCCAGCATGTCCTCGGGCAGTCCCTGGGCGTACTCGGACACCTCGGTGAGCGACACGAAGGACCCGGCCGCCTCCAGCCCGGCCTGGCGCAGCGCGCTCTGCAGGGCCCGCAGGCGCCACTGGTCGGGGCCGAGCGCCATGACGCCCACGTCGGCCTTGTGCCCGAGCAGCGCCACCGTCACCACCTGGTCGCCCCCGGTGCGGGCGGCGCGCACCGCCCGCACCACCGCCTTGGCGTCGGTGGCGGGGCCGGCCCGCAGGAACAGGTGCAGCACCGCCCACCCCACCGAGGGGGCCAGGGTGCGCCGTGGGGCCGGGTCCGCTGGGGCTGGCACGGGGACCAGTGTAGGAAAGGGCCGAGGGGCGCCCGCTGGGCGCCCCTCGGCACGGTGTCGGATCCGGTCCCGGCGTCTCGCGCCGGTCGGGTCGGGACTAGAAGTCGTCCATGCCCCCGCCGGGCATGGCGGGTGCGGACTCCTTCTCGGGCTTGTCCACGATGACGGCCTCGGTGGTGAGGAACAGGGCGGCGATGGAGGCCGCGTTCTGCAGCGCCGAGCGGGTCACCTTGACGGCGTCGATGACGCCGGCGGCGAACAGGTCCTGGTACTCGCCGCTGGCGGCGTTGAGGCCCTCGGCCGGCTTCTTCAGGTTGCGCACCTTCTCCACCACGACGCCGCCCTCGAGGCCGGCGTTGACGGCGATCTGCTTGAGGGGCTCCTCCACCGCCCGCGACACCATGCGGCATCCCGTGGCCTCGTCGCCCTCGAGCTTCTCGGCACGGTCGAGGATCTGGGCCTGGCTGCGCAGCAGGGCCACGCCGCCGCCGGGCACCACGCCCTCCTCGAGGGCCGCCTTGGTGGTGGACACGGCGTCCTCGATGCGGTGCTTCTTCTCCTTGAGCTCGACCTCGGTGGCCGCCCCCACCTTGATCACGGCCACGCCGCCCGACAGCTTGGCCAGGCGCTCCTGGAGCTTCTCCCGGTCGTAGTCGGAGTCGGTGTTCTCGATCTCGGCCTTGATCTGGTTGATGCGGCCCTTGATGTCGGATTCGGCACCGGCGCCCTCGACGATGGTGGTCTCGTCCTTGGTCACGACCACCTTGCGGGCCCGGCCCAGCAGGTCGAGGCCCACGTTCTCGAGCTTGAGCCCGACCTCCTCGGTGACCACCTGGCCGCCGGTGAGGATGGCCATGTCCTGGAGCATGGCCTTGCGACGCTCGCCGAAGCCCGGCGCCTTCACCGCCACCGACTTGAAGGTGCCCCGGATCTTGTTCACCACCAGGGTGGCCAGGGCCTCGCCCTCCACGTCCTCGGCCACGATCACCAGCGGCTTGCCGGTCTGCATGACCTTCTCCAGCACGGGGAGGAGGTCCCGCACGGCGGAGATCTTGCTCCCCACGTACAGCACGTAGGGGTCCTCGAGGACGCCCTCCATGCGCTCGGGGTCGGTCACGAAGTAGGGCGAGATGTAGCCCTTGTCGAAGCGCATGCCCTCGACCAGGTCCATCTCCATGCCGAAGGTCTGGGACTCCTCGACGGTGATGACCCCGTCCTTGCCCACCCGGTCGATGGCCTCGGCGATCATCTCGCCGATCTCGCTGTCGGCGGCCGAGATGGCGGCCACCTGGGAGATCTGGCTCTTGGACTCGGTCTCCTTGGCCTGGCTCTTGAGCGAGTCGACGGCGGTCTCGACGGCGGCCTCGATGCCCCGCTTGAGCGACATGGGGTTGGCCCCGGCGGCCACGTTGCGCAGGCCCTCGTGCACCATGGCCCAGGCCAGCACGGTGGCGGTGGTGGTGCCGTCACCGGCCACGTCGTCGGTCTTCTTGGCGACCTCCTTGACGAGCTCGGCGCCGACCTTCTCCCACGGGTCCTCGAGGTCGATCTCCTTGGCGATGGACACCCCGTCGTTGGTGATGGTGGGGGCGCCCCACTTCTTCTCGAGCACGACGTTGCGACCCTTGGGGCCGAGCGTGACGCGCACGGCGTCGGCGAGCTTGTTCATGCCGTTCTCGAGGGCCCGGCGGGCCTCCTCGTCGAAGGCGATCAGCTTGGGCATGGCGTGGTTTCCTCCGTGGGTTGCCTGGACCGCTCGCCGGGGGGCGCTGCACCGGGCGGGCGCATCCGGACGATGGTTAGCACTCTAGCGGTTCGAGTGCTAACAGCAAACCATGGCCGGGCGCGGGGCGCAACCGGGGCGCCGCGCCGGGGCCCCCGCCGCGCCGGCGACCGGGACGGGGCCGGGTGCCCTCAGCCCCCCGCCACGGCGGGGACGATGGAGAGCGTCTGGCCCCCGGCCACGGGGGTGGCCAGGCCGTCGAGGAAGCGGACGTCCTCGTCGGCCAGGAAGACGTTCACGAAGCGGCGCAGGCCGCCGTCGGCGTCGAAGAGGCGGTCGGCGAAGCCGGGGTGGGCGGCGTCGAGGGCCTTGAGGGCCTCGCCCACCGTGGACCCCTCCACGGCCACCAGGGCCTCTCCGCCGGTGAGCGAGCGCAGCTGGGAGGGGATGCGCACCGAGACGGTCACCGGTCGCCCCCGGTGAGCTCGCCCTCGAGCGCCACGGCCTGGTGGAAGGCCTCCAGGGTGGGGGCGATGGTGGCGGTGGGGCCCGTCGTGGCCACCAGGGCCTCCACCGTCTTGAGGCCGTGCCCTGTGACGTAGGCCACCACCCGCTCGTCGCGCCGGACCACACCCTGGGCGGCCAGCTTGGCCAGGGTGGCGATGGTGACCCCGCCGGCGGTCTCGGCGAAGATGCCCTCGGTGCGGGCCAGGAGGCGGATGCCGTCGAGGATCTCCTCGTCGGTGACCGCCGCCAGGGCACCGCCGCTCGCGCGCACCGCCTGGAGCGCGTACCAGCCGTCGGCGGGGTTGCCGATGGCCAGCGACTTGGCCACGGTGTCGGGCCGCACCGGGCGGATGGCGTCGGTGCCCTCGGCGAAGGCCGTGGCCACCGGGGAGCACCCCGCCGCCTGGGCGCCCGACACCCGGACGTGGGGCTCCTCGTCGAGCAGGCCCACGGCGTGGAGCTCGGTGAAGCCCTTGGCCACCTTGGTGAGCTGGCTGCCCGAGGCCACCGGGACCACCACGTGGTCGGGCGCCTGCCAGCCGAGCTGCTCGGCCACCTCGAAGGCCAGGGTCTTGGACCCCTCGGCGTAGTAGGTGCGCACGTTGACGTTGACGAAGGCCCAGCTGGGGTGGTCGCTGGTGAGCTCGGCGCACAGCCGGTTCACGTCGTCGTAGGTGCCCTCCACCGCCACCAGGTGCCCCCCGTAGACGGCCGTGGTGACCACCTTGGCCGTCTCGAGGTCGTGGGGGATGAACACCACCGAGACCATGCCGGCGCGCGCCGCGTGGGCGGCCACGGCGTTGGCCAGGTTGCCGGTGCTGGCACAGGCCGCCACCTTGAACCCGAGCTGGCGGGCCTTGGTGAGCGCCACCGACACCACCCGGTCCTTGAACGACCCCGTGGGGTTGGCGGTGTCGTTCTTGATCCACAGCTCGCCCAGGCCGAGCTCGGCCGCCAGGCGGTCGGCCCGCACCAGGGGGGTGAAGCCGGCCCCGAGGTCGATGGGCGAGGGGTCGTCCACCGGCAGCAGCGGGGCGTAGCGCCAGATGGTCTGGGGTCCGGCCGCGATGAGCTGGCGTGACACCGCCGCCCGCAGCGCCTCGTAGTCGTAGGCCACCTCGAGGGGGCCGAAGCAGTAGTCGCAGACGTGGAGCGCCTCGGCGGGGAACAGGCGCGCGCACTCCCGGCATCGCAGACCTGTGACGAATCCCACGGCAATTCCTCCTCATCGGTCGGGCATTGGCACCTGGCGCCCACCTCGGTGGTGGGATCGCTGGTTGCCGCGGCGTCACAGGGCCCGTCCCTCAGCCGCTCTGGATGATCCCTCCATGGTGGACGACGGCGGAGGGTGCCGTCAATGACGGGCCGGGACCGTGCGGCCCGGCCGCCGCCGCCCGGCGGCCCGGCCGCCTCCGCCCCGGGGGCCCGACCCGCCGGCGGCGGTCACCGGGCACGGGCCGGATGGGGAATGATCGCGTCGTGGTGCACAGCTCCTCGCACGCCGACTACGGCCTCGACGACCTGGTCCGGAGCCGGGGCGATCGCCGGGTGGCGGTGTGCCTGCCGGCGCGCAACGAGGCCGCCACCGTGGGGTCCATCGTGGCCTGCGTGCACGACGTCCTCACCGCCGCCGGGGGCGGTGCCGACCTGGTGGACGACGTGGTGGTGGTCGACGACGGCTCGGAGGACGGCACCGCCGCCGCCGCCCGGGATGCCGGGGCGCGCGTGGTGCGGGGCCCGCGCCGACCCGGGGGCAAGGGCCAGGCCATGGCCGTGGCCCTCGAGGAGTCCGACGCCGAGATCGTGGTGTTCCTCGACGCCGACGTCGAGAACTTCGGCGCCCACTTCGTGACCGGGCTCCTCGGGCCGCTGCTGCTGCCACCGCCGGGCCCACCCGCCGGGACGGGCCGGGCCCCCGAGGTGGCCCTGGTCAAGGGCTTCTACGCCCGACCCCTGGGCGCCGACCCGGACGGGGGCGGCCGGGTCACCGAGCTCGTGGCCAGGCCCCTGGTGGACCTGTTGTTCCCGGACCTGGCCGACGTCCGCCAGCCCCTGGCCGGGGAGACCGCCGCCCCCCGCACCGTGCTCGACAAGACGGGGCTGGCCCCCGGCTACGGCGTCGAGCTCGGCCTGCTCGTCGACGTGGCCGGGCACTTCGGGGTTGACCACATCGCCCAGGTCGACCTGGGCGTCCGGGTGCACCGCAACCGGCCCCTGGCCGAGCTGCGGGTGCACGCCACCGAGGTCCTGCAGGCCGCCCTGGCCCGGGCCCCCCACGGTGCCGGCCCCGGTCTCGGGGCCTGGTGCGGTCACCGGGCCGGTCGATAGGGCCTCACTCCAGGCCGCAGGCCAGGTCGGGGACGAGCACGGGCGTCGCCACGAACACGGGCTCGGCCACCGGCACCGGGGCGCCCGCCACGACGACCGGCACCCCGTCGACCCCACCGGAGCGCGACGCCGCCGCCCGCCCTCGACGGGGCAGGACCAGGGCCAGCAGCGCGGCCGCCCCGACCACGGCCACGCCCACCCACACCGCCGGCATCAGGCCCGAGACGAAGGTCGCCCCCGAGCTGTAGCCGCCGCGGGCCGAGAACACCGCCCCGAGCACGGCGATGCCGAGAACGCCGCCCACCTCGCGAAAGGCGCTGTTGGCGCCCGAGGCCACGCCTTCCTGCTCGGGACGCACCGACGACAGCACCACCGAGGCCAGGGGCACGAAGAACAGCGCCATGCCCACCCCCGACACCACGAAGGGCACGCACAACGCCGCGTACGACACCGTGGCCGAGGTCTCGACGGCCAGCCAGGCCAGGCCCAGAGCCTGCAGGGCCAGACCGGCGCTCAGCACCGGCCGGCCCCCGAAGCGCTGGGCCAGCACGGCGGCCAGCGGTGCCACCACCATGGGCATGCCCGTCCACGGCAGCACCCGCAGCCCCGCCCCGAAGGGCGTGTAGTGCTGGACGACCTGGAGGAACTGCGACAGGAAGAAGATCGACCCGAACATGCCGAAGCTCATGAACATGGCCACCACGTTGACCGTGGAGAAGGAGCGGGCCCGGAACAGGCGCAACGGCAGCATGGGGTGGGCGCTGCGCAGTTCCCAGGCCACGAAGCCGGCCAGCCCCGCCGCCCCCGCCGCGAACGACCCCAGGACGCCCGGGCTGGTCCAGCCGTGGGCGTCGGCCCGCACCAGGCCCAGCACCACGCCGAAGAGCCCCAGGGTGGCCGTCACCACGCCGCCGAGGTCGAGGCCCTGGCGCGGACCGTGGGACTCCGTGAGGCGCCACCGGGCCAGCGCCAGGAGCACCACCCCCACGGGCACGTTCACCCAGAAGATGTACTGCCACGACCAGCCGCTGGTGACGGCCCCGCCCACCAGGGGACCGGCCGCCACGGCCACGCCGCCGATGGCGCCCCACGCCCCCAGCGCCTGGGCCCGGCGCTCGGGGGGCACGGCCGCCGACAACAGGGTGAGCGACAGGGGCATGACGAGCGCCCCGCCGGCGCCCTGGACGGCCCGGGCGGTGACCAGCCACCCCACCGAGGGCGACAGGGCGGCGGCCGCCGAGGCCCCCGTGAACAGGGCCAGCCCCACCAGGAACATGCGCCGCCGGCCGAAGCGGTCGCCGAGGGCGGCCCCCGTGAGCAGCAGCACGGCGAAGGTGAGCGTGTAGGCGTTGACGGTCCACTCGAGCCCGCTGAGCCCGGCGTGGAGGCGCTCTTTGATCACGGGCAGCGCCGTGGTCACCACCAGGTTGTCCAGGGTGGCCATGAACAGGGCCAGGGCCGTGATGACCACGGCCCACGCCGCCCGCCGGCGCAGCGCCGGCGCCCCGGCCGCCGCCCCGTCGTGGGTCCCCACGGGGGTCGGCGCCTGCGGGCGCCGCACGTCGAGTAGTGAGTGGTTACTAGCTTTGTTGGCCATGACGAATCCCCCTGTCCAGGGTCGATGGGTGGGTCGGGTCAGGTCGCCGGGGCGTGCTGGGTGGCGGCGGCGAAGAAGGCTTCGGGCTCGGGCTGGCAGGCCCGGACCCACGACTCGTCGAGGGCGGCGGCGTCGATGGCGGCCATGACGTTGAGCAGCATGCCCTGGGCGAAGAAGACCCGGACCATCTCCTCGGGCAGCCCCGTGAGCTCGCCCACCACCGTCCACAGGCGGCGGAAGCCCGCTCGGGCGGCCGCCCGGATCTCGGGGTCCTCCGAGGCGGCGAAGGAGTGCAGCTGCACCAGGAGCAGGTCCCGCTCGGCCAGCAGCTCCTTGTAGGCGTCCCCCATGGCCGCCATGGCCTCGACGCCCGAGCGGCCGGCGGCGGCGGCCCGGAAGGCGGCCTCGATGCGGTCGTGCATGGCCCCCATGGTGGCGATGAACAGGTCGCGCTTGGTCCCGAAGAGCCGGAACAGATAGGGCTGGGAGATGTGCGCCCCCTCGGCCACGGCCTCGGTGGAGGTCCCGGCGTAGCCGCCCTTGGCGAACTCGGCCATGGCGGCGGTCAGGACGGCCCGGCGCCGCTGGGCGGCCGAGAGCCGGCTGCCGGCCTTCGATCCCCGCTCCGGTTCGGCGGACGCGGCGGTGGTCACGGCGTCAAGTTAGTGTCCACTCACTACTGTGTCAAGCAGACGAGCGGCCTGACGGCGGGCGCCCCGGGGCTCCTCAGGCGGCCGGATTCAACAGGGTGGACACCGCCTCCCGGATGGCGGCCACGGACCGGAAGGTGCTCTTGCGCAGCATGTCGTTCGGGAACTCGATCCCGAAGGCGTCCTCGAGGGCCAGCATGACGTCGACACTGGCGTGGGAGGTCATCTCGGCCTGATAGAGGTCGGCGTCGTCGCCGATCTGGGTGGCGTCGCACGACAGGTGGGCGTGCTGGGCCAGGATCGACCGGATCGTCTCGTCCACGGGCGGGCTCACCTCGCCGTGATCATGCCGCGAATTGCTCCACCACGTGCGCATAGACGATCTCGAGGACCCGGTCGCGGTCGTGGGGGCCGAACATGGCGTGGTCGAGGTCCTCGATGACGTCGAAGCGCAGACCGCCACCGGCGGCCAGGCGACGCATGCGCCGGGCTCCACCGCGTCGGAGGTGGACGGCCTCCTCCGCGCCCACCACCACCAGGACGCTCGAGCCCGCCCGCACCAGGGTCTCGAGGTAGGTGGCGGGGGCGGACCACAGACCCAGACGGTCCAGCGCCCACCACGCCCCGTCGGGGAGGGCCCGCAGCACCGCCCGGGCGGCGTCCCGCCGGGCCAGGCCGGCGATCCGGCGCCGCAGGGCCGTGCCCATGCCGGAGGGGGCCACCGGCGCCGGGCCCGGCGCAGCGCCGGGCTCCGGTCCCGCCTCGGCGCCCCCGGGGGGCCGCAGGTCGTGGGCGATGGGGCGGCCGGTGAAGACCGGGTTGCAGGCGCACACCCCGGTGGCGCCGAGCGCCAGGGCGCCCAGCACGGCGTGGTAGGCGCCCGAGCACAGGCCCACGAACACGAGCCCCGATGCCTCGCAGCCGGCCAGGAACCCGGCCACCTCCTCGATGTCGCGCAGGGCCTCACCCGGGTAGTAGACGTCGCGCCGCTGGCCGGGGTGGGTGTCGCTGTCGCCGAGGCCGCTCAGGTCGACCCGCAGGGTGCGGATGCCCCGAGCCGCCCACATCCGGGCCAGGTCGACCCAGAGCCGCGACGGCCCCACATGGCGCGACTTGCCGGTGTTGAAGCACACCGCCACAGGGGCCCGGGCCGCATCCTCGAGCTCGGTGAGGATCCCGAAGAGCCCGGCGGAGCCGATGCGCACGGGGCGCTCGACGATGCGCCGCTGCTCGGCGGCGGCACCCACCACCGCCCCTTCCTCGCGGGCCAGGAGGGGGGCCACCTCGAGACGCACCGGCTCCTCGGCGGCCACGCCGACGAGCCACGCCACGATGCTCTCGATGGTGCGCTGGGCGTCGGAGCCGAAGCGCCCGTCCACAGACAGCAGCGCCTGCTGGCCGAGGGCGCTGCCGGTGTCCAGCTTCCCCGCGCCGGCCAGACGCTCGCCGGCGCGGGCGTCGGGCGGGCGGTCCGGCCGGGTGACGACGAACAGGCGCGCCGCCAGGGGGCCCTCGGTGCCGGCCAGGTCGAGTCGCTGCAGGTCGGCCACGGTCTCGGCGTCGTAGCGGAATCCCGGCGTCTGGACCGAGCCGTCGGTGGGCTCAGGTCCCCCGACGCTGAGCGCCTGCAGCGCCCGCTGCTCGCGCAGGAAGCTCCGCCCGCTCCAGCACGGGTCCCACAGCACGAGGGCGTCGAGCGGGCGGCGCACGGCGTCGAGCGCAGCCAGGAGGGCCCCCATGCGCATGCCCACGGCGGCCACCACCGGGGCGCCCGTGGAGCGCATGAGCTCCATGGCCTGGGCGGTGGAGGCCGACCACGCCGCCACCCGGCTGCCGTCGTGCTGCTCGCCGGCCGAGTCGCCGGTCCCGTCGTAGTCGAAGCGCAGGACGGCGATGCCCTCCTCCTCCAGGCGCTCGGCCAGGAGGCGGTAGGCGCTGTGGGCCCAGAGGTCCTCGCGCCCCAGTGGCGAACACAGCACCACCCCGGCACGCGCCGTGCCGTGCTCCGGCAGGTGGAGCATGCCGAACAGCGGACGATCGCCGGGACCGAACCAGATCGAGGACCTGGTCACCGTGGGCCGGCTCCCGGCGTCCCGCTCCCCCGGCTCAGGGCCACAGCCTGGTCCGGATCTCCTCGGGCCACCGCTCGGGATCGGTGCCGTGGCGGTGCACCATGGCCAGGGCGATGCGGTCCATCCCCCACCCGAAGCACGTCGAGTGGGCCACCTCCCCCGTGGCGGTGGTGATGCCGAAGGTCTGCCCGAAGTGCTCGAGATGCAGGTTCGACGAGGCCACGGCGACCGGGGCCACGTCGCTGCCGAACTCGACGACCAGCTCGAACTTGAGCCCGTCCTCGTGCTGGGTCCGGGCCAGGAGGCGGCCCCGGCGACCGAAGAACGGGTCGTTGGCCGGTACCACGGCCACCCCGAGGCCCAAGCCGTTCAGGGTGTCCTCGCCCCGCCGCAGCCAGGCGTCGCGCACCGTCACCGCCCGGGCCGGCTCCCCGGCGTAGACGGACTCGATCATGCGGAAGGCCTGCATGCGGGTGAGGCTGCGGCTGGGCTCGTGGCGGAAGCACCAGCTCGACACCTGCAGCGTCCGGCCTCCCGGCGGCAGCGAGCCGGTCAGGTGGGGGTAGAGGTTGTGGCACGAAGCCGGGCACAGCATGACCTCGGTGGGCTCGAGCTCCTCGGCCCATGGCCCGCCGGTGGCGGCCGCCGACACCATGGCGGCGTGGTCGTCGTCGTCGCCGCCGAAGGTGTGCACCGAGCCCATGAGATTGGGGAACGACGACAGGTAGCCGGTCTGCTCGAACACCGCCCGGGGCTCCACCGGGGGGAAGTGCACATGGTCCTCGGCCTCGTCGTCGGCCAGGCCGGTGAAGAGCGCGGCCAGCGCGCCCACGATGCCCTCGTAGCGCGCCGAGCGGCCGTAGACGCCGTCGACGGTCCCCGCCCACAGCAGCCCGGCGCCGAGCACCTCCCGGCGGAACGCCTCCTCGGACGACGGTGGGGTGGGCATGGCCAGCGCCGTCACCCTCGCTCCGCCGCGTCCGAGCAGCGCGCCACCACCACCGCCACGGCCAGGTCCCGCTCGTGGGACAGGCTGACCGCCATCTCGCTGATGCCGGCGTCGGCGGCGAGCTCGGCGGCGGCGCCGGCGAGTCGCAGCTCGCACGCCCCCGTCGCGTCCTGGCGCACCTCGATGGTCGTCCACGGCGGGGTGCGGTCGCCCGGGCGCAGCACCTTCATGGTGGCCTCCTTGGCGGCGAAGCGCGCCGCCAGCGACGCCGCCCGAAGCGATCCCGCCGAGCAGCTGTCGATCTCGTGGGGCGTGAACACGCGTTCAAGGTAGCGGCTGCCGAAGCGCGACAGCGAGGACCGTACGTCGTCCACGCTGGCGATGTCTGTCCCGGCGCGCAGGCTCACGGGGTCACCTCCTGCCTTGCCCTTCGGGGCATCGGCCCCGGTCACGGCCGACTTGAGGATGCCCGCACCGGCGTCGCGCCCAGCGTGGCGGGCGCCACGTCCGGCGGGAACGGGCCGGGCGGCCACGGAGCTCAGCTCCGGTGCTCGTACCTCGAGACCACGAGCTCGGTGCAGGCGCGGTAGTGCTCGGCGAGCTCGGCGTGGTCGGCCACGGCCCCGGTCACCTGGAAGATCTTGTCCAGCGACCCGTTGTGCCAGTCGACGGCGTCACCGGGCTGCTTGTGCACGTCGATCTGGACGATCCCGGGGAGGGTCCCGAGCTCGTCGAGGCCGGTGGAGCCGAGGTAGCGCGTGGCGGTGAGGGGCGGTTCGCAGTAGTAGCGGTAGGCGACGCGCTGGCAGGCGACGGGGCCCTCGATGACCACGTGCTCCCCGAGCGAGAGGCGCATGCACAGTTGCAACAACGGGATGCCGGCAGCCAGCTGGACGTTCACCGGGGTGATGCCCGAGGGACGCCCGTTCACCTCGATCACCTTGTGGCCCTCCGGGGTGAGCTTGATCTCGGTGCGGTAACACCCGAAGTCAGATCCCAGGGCGGCGATGGCGTCGCCGGCCATGGCGAACAGCCCCGGGACCTCCTCGGGCACCACGTCGGCGGGGAAGTAGCCACCCGAGGACCGGAAGGGCGGCATCATCGGGAACAGGCCGGTGATCCCGAGGTGGCTGAAGACGCCACGGCTCACGAGGGTGTCGATGCTCACCCTGGCCGCCGCCGGGGTGGTGCCGGCGGGCACGTCCGCCATGAGCTCCTCGAGGATCATCTCGGCGGGGTGGGTCGTCGCCGACAGGACCTGCGCCAGCTCGTCGGCGTCGGCGACGGGCACCACGTCGCGACAGGCGGTCCCGCTGCGGGGCTTGCACACCAGGGGGAAGGTGAGGGCCCCGGACAGGCGGGCCAGCTCGGCCCCGTCCACGGGCTCGCGCACGGCGCTGAAGCGGGGGCCGGGCACGCCGGCGGCGGCGAAGGCCTGGCGCTGCAGCACCTTGTCCGTGAGGCGGGCCACCGAGCGCACCGAGGGGCTGGGGAGATCGAGGGCCTCGGCGAGCCAGGCGTGGCGGTGGAGGTCGGCGTCGAAGAACGAGGTGATCCCGTCGGGCTCCTCGTCGGCCACCCGCTGGATCAGCTCCTCGGGCCCGAGCCCGGCGCCGTCGACGACGGTCCCGAACCGCGGCAACAGGCGCAGGGCCCCGGTGCTGTCGGGCCGGCTCGAGTCGACGATCCACAGGAACCGGCACAGGTCCGCCCCGGCGTCGACGATCTCGGTCCACGGACGCGACCGGGCACTGAAGATCACCGCCAACACCGGCAATTCGTCGGTCGAACGGGCCTCGGTCATGGCCTTCGCGCCTTGGGGTCCGGGAGAGCCGCCCTCGGGGGCGGATGCCTCGAGCGGCATTGTGACACGGGCCCCCCGGCACCACGCGGACCGGCTGCACGGGCACCGACGGCGCGACCGATCCCCCTCAGCCAGGCGCCGGGGGGCGACCCCCGGCGCCGCGGGCGGCGGGAGGGAGCTCGGCCGACAGCACGTCGCGCAGACAGCCCACGGGGTCCTCCATGGCGGTGCCGGGCCCGAAGCGGTCGCTCAGGCTGAACACCGTGACCCCGGGCGTGGCCCGGTCGCCGCCTGCCGGCCCGGGGGGCAGCAGTCCCTCCATCCCCCCCGGCCCCACGGCCCCGGCCACGATCCACACCGGCACCCCGGCGGCCGTGGCGGCGGCCACCACGCCGCCCACCACCTTGCCCTCCCAGGAGGTGGCGTCGAGTCGGCCCTCCCCGGTCAGCACCAGGTCGGCCCGGGCCACCCGGCCCGCCAGGCCGACGGCCTCGGCCACGAGGTCGAGGCCGGGCACCAGGCGCGCCCCGAGGGCGGCCAGCCCGCCGGCCAGGCCACCGGCCGCCCCCGCACCGGGGAGGGCCAGGACGTCGACCCCGTGGGCCCGGCGCAGCTCGGCGGCGTAGGCCTCCAGCCGGCGCTCGAGCACGGCCACCTGGGCCGGGGTGGCGCCCTTCTGGGGGCCGAAGCCCCGGGCGGCGGCGACGTACCCCGTCACCACGTCGCAGGCCACCACCACCTCGGCCCCGTGCAGGCCGCCGGCGGCCTCGATGGCCTGCACCGCCCCCCGGCCGCCGTCGGTGGTGGCCGAGCCCCCCACGCCCACGAGCACCCGCCGGGCCCCGGCGGCGACGGCCGCCACCACCAGCTCGCCGGTGCCCCGGGTGGTGGCGCCGAGGGGGTCGTTGCCGGCCGGACCCCCGGCCAGGGGGAGGCCCGAGGCCGAGGCCGACTCCACCACGGCCTGCTCCCCCGCCGCCCACCACCGGGCGGTGACCGGGGTGCCCAGGGGTCCGGTGACCACGGCCTCGTGCCAGGACCCGGCCCTCCCCGCCGCCAGCACGGGGGCGAACCCCTCGCCCCCGTCCGACAGGGGGCAGGGGTCGGCTCCCCACCCCGCTGCGGCGGCGGCCCTCGCCGCGGCGGCGGCGAGGTCCACGGCGCTGGCCGTCCCCTTGAAGGCGTCGGGGGCGGCCAGGAGGGTGGGGGGGCCGGGGGGGCGCACGGCGCCATGGTGGCCGGTTCGGATGGATCGTGCAGGTCCGGGTAGGGTCGGACCACCATGGGCGCGGACCTGGTCATCGCCTCCAATCGCGGTCCGCTGTCCTTCGCCCTCGACGACAGCGGTCGGGCCGTGCCCGTGGGGTCGGCCGGCGGCCTGGCCGGCGCCCTGCACCCCATGCTCGAGGGCAGCGGGGCCACCTGGGTGGCGTGTGCCATGTCGGAGGCCGACCGCAAGGCCACCACCGAGGGCCTCATGACCGAGCGGGGTCTGCGCCTGGTCATGGTCCAGCCCGACACCGAGACCTTCCGCATGGCCTACGACGTGGTGTCCAACGCCGGCCTGTGGTTCACGCACCACGGCCTGTTCGACCTGCCCCGACGGCCCCGCTTCGACCGCCACTTCGCCGAGGCCTGGGACGCCTACCGCGAGGTCAACCGCCTCTTCGCCGGGGTGGTCGAGGACGTGGCCGATCCCGGCGCCACCGTCCTCGTCCAGGACTACCACCTGTGCCTGGTGCCGGGGCTCCTGGCCCGGCTCCGGCCCGACGTGCGCACCGTGCACTTCACCCACACCCCCTTCGCCGAGCCCGGCATGCTGCGGGTGCTGCCCACGGCGGTGGCCCGGGAGCTGCTCGAGGGGATGGCCGGCGCCCGGGCCTGCGGCTTCCACACGGCACGCTGGGAGTCGTGCTTCCTGGCGTGCTGCGCCGACGCCGGGGTGTCCGCCCCCCGCACCTACGTGTCGCCGCTCACGCCGGCCCAGGACCACCTGGCCGAGCGGGCCGCCTCGCCCGAGTGCGTGGCCGCCGGCGAGCGGCTCGAGGAGCTGCTGCGGGGCCGGCGCATGGTGCTGCGGGTGGACCGGATCGAGCCGGCCAAGAACCTCCTGCGCGGCTTCTGGGCCTTCGACGAGCTGCTGCGCACCCACCCCGAGCTGCGCGGCACGGTGGTGCTGCTGGCGCTGGCCTACCCCTCGCGCCAGACCCTGCCCGAGTACCTCGCCTACGGGGCCGAGGTCGAGCAGGTGGCCCGGCACGTCAACGAGACCTGGGGCACCGACGACTGGGCCCCCATCGTCCTGGACGTGGCCGACGACGCCGATCGCTCCCTGGCCGCCCTCGTGCGCTACGACGTGCTGCTCGTGAACCCCCTGCGCGACGGGCTCAACCTGGTGGCCAAGGAGGGCCCGCTCGTCAACGCCGCCAACGGCGTGCTGGCGCTGTCGCGCGAGGCGGGGGCCTTCGCCGAGCTGCACGGGCACGCCCTCGAGCTCAACCCCTTCGACGTGGCCGGGACGGCCGAGGTGCTGGCCCGGGCCCTGGCCATGGCGCCCGAGGAGCGGGGCCGGCGGGCTCAGGGGCTCCGGGCCGTGGTGGACCGGCGCAAGCCCGGGGATTGGCTCGCCGACCAGCTGACCGCCGCCCTGGCCGACTAGCCCGGTTCCGCCCCGGCCTCGGCGGCCAGGGCCTCGAGCAGCCCCAGGGCCTGCAGCGGCCCCGGCACCACCACGTCGGCCCGGGCCACCAGGGCGGCCGGGGACTCCTCGTCGGCCACGGCCACGGCCACCGTGCGCGTGCCCGCCCGGGCCAGACGGTCCAGGGCGGCGAAGGCGGCCAGATCGCCGGCGTCGTCGCCCACGAAGCAGGCCGCCGCCGCCCCCGCCGCCAGGCGCTCGACGGCCGAGCCCTTGTCGATGCCCACGGGGGGCCGCAGCTCGACGGCCCGGCGCCCGGGCTCGGGGTCGAGACCCGAACGCGCCGCCCACTCGGCGGCGAAGGCCCGGACGCGGTCCTCGTACTCCGGGGCGCGCCGCCAGTGCAGCGTCACCGACGCGCCCTTGTCCTCGACGCCCACCGGGGCCCCGGCGAAGGCGGCGCGCGCCGCGCTCACCACGCCGGCGGCGGCGGCGCGCCAGGGGGCCGCCTCGGGGGCGTGGCGGATCTCGCCGGCCTCGACCCACTCGAGCCCGTAGGCGCCCACGAGCGCCACGGCGGGACCCGCCGCCGCCAGGTGCCGGACCAGGAAGGCGACGGGGCGCCCCGAGACCACGCCCACCGTCCGGAAGCGCCTGGCCAGGGCCCCGAGCACGTCCGGGACCCCGGGCAGGGGGGCGGCCAGATCGGGGTCGGCCACGATGGGCGCCAGGGTGCCGTCGAAGTCGGTGAGCACGGCGCTCGCCGACGGCCGGTCCAGCAGCAGGGCGAGGGCGCCCAGGCGCCCGGCCCCGTCGGGATCAGCCGGCGCGGGACCCACCCGCCGACGACGGGGCCAGCCGGCCGAGGTCGGGTCCGGCCACCACCACCACGGTGGCCCCCGCCGCGCTCGCCACCGGGGCCACCGACTGCGGCGCCTGGATGACCGACGCCGGCAGGCCGAGGACGCTCACCACCGTGCCCGCCGCCCCCTGCTCGCCGGTGGCGGCGTAGACGCGGGTGACCGACACCTTGGCGGTGGCGTTCACGGCGCCGATGACGGTGTAGCCCCGGGAGTGCAGGTAGGTGTCCACCCCCGCCGCCAGCCCGGTGATGGTGGTGCCGTTGGCCACGAGCACGTGGATGGCCCCCGCGCCGGGCACCACGGTGGGCAGCGTGGTCGTCGTGGTCGTGGTGGTCGAGGTGGTGGTGCGCGCCGCCGTCGTGGGCGGCGAGGACGACGCCGCCGTGACGGCGTGCAGCGGGGCGCGGGTGGCCGACGGCAGGAACACGATGCCGACCACGGCCGCCACCGCCACCACGGCCACCCCGCGCAGCCAGCCCGCGGGAAGCTCGGTCCCGTCCGGGCGCGCCGGGGGTCCCGGTGCCCCGCCGGCGGCGGGATCGTGCGGCGGCTCGCTCATCGCGACGGGTGCTTGGGCTCGGCGGTGGGCTCGAAGCGCCCCCGGCGCTGGTCCCGCCGGCGCCGGCGCACGCGCCGCACGACGAGGGGGGCGTGGTCCAGGGCCTCGCCGACGTCGGCGAGCTCCGACAGGCGCCGGTAGTAACGGGTGGGCGACATGCCGAGGCGGTCACGGATGCCGACGGCCTTGGCCTCGGGCCGGGTCCACCACGATTCCTCGAAGTCGAGGATCTCGCGATCCAGGTCGGTCAACGCCATCGCGCGGTCCAGCCTGCCAACGCGCCGCACCCGAAGCAAGGATCCCCCGCCGGCCGTGGTCGGGGCCGGCACCCGACGCGGCGGTAGCGTTTGGGTGAGGCCGGTGTGGCGCAGCTGGAAGCGCAGACGACTTGTAATCGTCAGGTCGTGGGTTCGAGTCCCACCACCGGCTCCGCAGCGCGCCGGCGCGCTCACCGCGCCCCCAGTCGCTCGAGCTGCTCGCGCAGGCGGCGGCGGGTGGCGGCCGACGCCCACACGCGGGCGGCCTCGTCGTCGACGGCGGCGCGGTCGCGCCCCATGCGCTCGAGGGCCGGGCGCCGCAGCTGCTCCTTGGCCAGGCGGAAGGCGGGCGGGGCGATCGCCGCCAGCTCGCCGGCCACCGCCAGGGCGCGCCCGGACAGGGCGTCGGGGTCGAGCACCTCGTGGACCAGGCCGGCGGCGAGCGCCTCGTCGGCACCGAGCAGGCGGGCGCCCGTGACGACGTCCTCGGTGCGCGCACCGCAGGCGTGGCGCAGGACCTCGAGCGCGCTCACCGGGAAGGCCACCCCGACGGCCAGCTCGGTGGCGCCGATGCGGGCGCCGGCACCGAGCAGGCGGCGGTCGCAGGCACAGGCGAGGATGCACCCGCCCGCCACCGCCGCCCCGTGCACGGCGGCCACGGTGGGCTTCGGGAAGGAGAAGAGCCCCTCGAACATGTCCCGCAGGGCGCCGACGAGCCGCACGGCGTAGGCGTCGTCCTCCTCGACCACCCGGCGCAGGTCGACGCCGGCGCAGAAGGCGCTGCCCGCCCCGCTCAGCACCACCGCACCCACGGCGTCGTCGGGCCCGAGGGTCCCGAGCACGGCCACGAGCTCCTCGGCGAGCTCGGCGTCGATGGCGTTGACCTTGCCCCGGGCCAGGCGCACCTGGGCCACGGGGCCGCTGTGGGTGACCTCGATCGCCGCCTCCATGGGCCGATGATCCCACGGCCCCGCCGGCGGCGCCCCCGGCCGGGGCGGCCCGGGCCCCGGGTCCCGTGCCGGCGGCGGGAGAGGGCACCCCTGGGCAGGCCGATCGGCCATCATGGGCGGGGGGCCTGAGGCCACGGGACCGCCATGGACGAGCGCAGGGCCGGACACGACGAGGGCGGGGCCGGGCCCCGGCGCGGGCGGGCCGGACCCGGACCCCGGCCCGGCGGCGATCGCACGCCGTCGGGACGCCGGGCACCGGCGGGGCGGGGGCGCTCGACGCCGCCGCCCCGGACCGCCGCCCGGCGAAAGGGGGGGAGTCACCCCGCCCCGCGCCCGGGCGGCCCCGGGCGCACCGGGGGTCGGCGCCCGGCGCAGGCCCGTCGGAACGGGCCCCGGTCGTCCACGGTGGCGCTCGGGGCCGTCGGCCTCGTGGTCGCGGTGGTGATCGTGCTCGTCGCGGTGAAGCTGACGGCGTCGAGCGGCTCGGGCGCTCCGGGCGCCACGGGGGCGCCGAGGGACCTGCCGGCGACGGCGACGGTGCTCGGCGCCGTGACCCGTGCGCCGTTGTCGGTGGCCGACACCGTGGGCACGCCTGGGTCGGTGACCGCCCCCGTGGTCGACACCAGCCAACCGCCGCTCGAGCACGACGGCCTCCCCGCCGCGCTCTACATCGGCGGGGAGTTCTGCCCCAACTGCGCCGCCGAGCGTTGGCCCATCGTCATGGCCTTCGCCCGCTTCGGCACGTTCCACGGCCTCACCGAGACCACCTCGTCGCCCTGGGAGGGCCCGCTTATCGCCACGCTGTCGTTCCGCCACGCCACCTACACGAGTGCGCTCGTCGCCTTCGACCCGGTCGAGGAGGAGGGCAACGACACCCGCGGGCCCGACACCCACGCGGTCATCCACCCGCTCAGCGCGGCGCAGCGCGCCCTGTGGTCCACCTACGCGACCAGGTACACCGGCGGCGCCGAGGGCTACCCCTTCCTCACCGTGGGCAACCGGTTCCTCGTCATGGGGCGCAGCTACGACGCGTCGGCGCTGGCGGGGCTGAGCGCCGGGCGCATCGCCGCCGACCTGTCGGATCCCGCCAGCCCCGTGACCCAGGGCATCGTGGGCAGCGCCACCTACCTCACCGCCGGCCTCTGCTCGCTCACGGGCGGGCGCCCCGCGGCGGTGTGCTCGGCCGGCGCGGTGGTGGCCGCCCGCCACACGCTCGGGATCCATTGAGCGCCCCGCCCTCCCCGGGCACGACCGTTCACAGAGCCGTCATCGTCCGGACCCCCGGCATTCACCGCCCATCCGTACGCTGCAGATGACTCCTGACCGTCACCCGGCGATGCGCCAGGAAGGAGAGCGCCATGACCGTGATGCGCACGACGATCCGGAAGGTGGGCGTCTCGCTCGCCATCACCCGGTGGGCGCTGCGGCAGAAACGTCCCCGATGAGGCCGCCCTCCCGGCGGGTGCGTGCCGCCGACGGGAGGGCACGAGAGGAGCGCCACACGACAGCGACACGAACCGTCGCCACGGGCGACACCAGCGAGTAGCCGTACACAGTCGACGCCGCCGGCGGTGCCCCCGCACCCACCTCCGGCGGCGTCGGCGCGTCGGGAACGACGGCGACGGGCCCGCGCTGGCGCTGCGCTCAGCCGGGTCGGGCCGGCGACCCCCGGCGGCGGGCCAACTCGAAACAGGCCACCGCCCCCGCCGCCGCCACGTTCAGCGCCTCGAGCACGCCGAACTGGGGGATGGACGCGAGCGCGGAGCACCGCCGGCGGGTGAGCTGGGCCAGCCCCCGGCCCTCGGAACCGAGGACGAGCGCCAGCGGGCCGTCGGTGGCGACGTCGAGGTCGAACAACGACACCGGGGCGGTGGCGTCGAGCCCCACGCTGGTCACGCCGCGCTGCTCCATGCGCTGCAGCGCACCCGGGATGCCCGGCACCACCGACAGCGCCAGGTGCTCGATGGCACCGGCGGCCACCTTGGCCACCGTCGGGGTGACCAGCGCGCTGCGATGGCGCGGTAGCACCACGCCGGTGATCCCGGCACACTCGGCGCTGCGCAGGAGGGCGCCGAGGTTGTGCGGATCGGTGACCCCGTCCAGCACGAGCAGGAACGGCACGCGCCCGCGCCGGGGGCGGCACAGGTCGTCGAGGTCGGCCTCCTCGAGCGACTGCGCCCGGGCCAGGACCCCCTGGGGAGCGTCGGTGCGCGCCGCGCCTTCGAGCCGGCTGCGCGACACGGAGACCAGGCGGGCCTTGCGCCGCATGGCGAGGCGCTCGATCTCGTCGAGCTGCGGCGAGGGGTCGAGGTCCTCGGCGATCCACACCTCGCGCACCGGCCGGCGGCCCGCTGCCAGCAGCTCGCGCACGGCCTGTCGGCCCTCGACCTGATCACCGCCCAGCGAACGACGCGGCTCGGCGCGACCGCCCTCGGCGCGTCGCGGCTCCCGGGTGGGCCGGTCGCGTCCGGTCCCACCCCCGGCGGCGCGCCCGGCGCCCACACGACCGGCGCCGGCGCGACCGGCGCCCACACGACCGGCGCCGGCGCGACCGGCGCGCCCCGTGCCGGCACGGCCCGTGGCCCTGCCCGCCGCGGCGCCGCCGCGCCGGGCCCCGGGGCGCGGGCCGTCGCCCCCCGGGCGCGGCCGGGGCGGGCTCACCGGTCCCGGGCCAGGAGGGCCACGGCCATGCAGGCGATCCCCTCCACCCGGCCCAGGGCGCCGAGCCCCTCGGCTCGCTTGGCCTTGACGCTCACGGGCGCCTCCACGACGTCGCCCAGGATGCGCCCCATCTCGTCGGTGTGCTCGGCCAGCCGGGGTCGTTCGCACACCACGGTGCAGTCGCCGTTCACGACACCGAAGCCCTCGCCGCCCACCATGGCCACCACCCGGGCCAGGAGGTCCAGGGAATCGGCGCCAGCCCACGCCGGGTCCTCGGCGGGGAAACGGCCGCCGAGGTCGCCGAGCCCGGCCGCGCCGAGCAGCGCCTCGGCCAGGGCGTGGCTGACGACGTCGGCGTCGCTGTGCCCGGCCAGCCCCGGCGCGCCGGGGAGCACGACGCCGCCGAGGACCAGCGGCCGGCCGGGGTCGCCGGAGAAGCGGTGCACGTCGAATCCCTGCCCCACGCGCAGGTCGGGCGGCGGGGTCACGGCCCCGCCAGGGCGCGCACCAGCTCCAGGTCCTCGGCGGTGGTGACCTTGATGTTGCGGGGGTCGCCGGCCACGACGCGCACGGTAGCGCCGAGCGCCTCCACCAGGGCGGCATCGTCGGTGGCGTCGTCGTCGCCGACGGCGTGCGCCCGCCGCAGGAGCTCGGCCCGGAAGGCCTGGGGGGTCTGCACGGCCACGAGCCCCCGGCGCGCCACGGTGGCGCGCACCTCGTCGCCGTCGACGCGCTTGAGGGTGTCGGCCACCGCCAGCCCGGGAACGGCGCCGTCGGCCCCGGCGCGCACCGCCGCCACCACCGACGCGAACAGCGCCGGTGGGGCGAGCGGCCGGGCGCCGTCGTGCACGACGATGACGTCGGCCGTCGCCGGCACGGCCTCGAGCCCCGCCCGCACCGACGCCGCCCGGGTGGGGCCGCCCACCGACACGGCGTCGGCGCCGAAGTCGGCGGCGGCGCTCCCCGGACCGACGGCGTCGGCCGGCAGCACCAGCACCACGCCGTCGGCGACGGTGCGCGCCGCGTCCACGGACCAGCACACGAGGGGACGTCCCCCGAGCTCGGCGAACTGCTTGGGGGCGCCGAAGCGGCGGCCGGCGCCGGCGGCCACCACCACCACCCAGGCGCCCACCGTCACCCCCGCGCCGCGCCGGGGCCGCGCCGGGGGCCGCCGGAGCGCCCGGTCAGGGGAGGGCCTCGTCGAGCCGCTTCTCGGCGGCAGCCTCGTCGACGTCGAGGGCGAAGGTGAGCTCGCTGACCAGGATCTGCCGGGCGCGGCTGAGCATGCGCTTCTCCCCGGCGGACAGTCCCTTGTCCTTGTCGCGGATCGACAGGTTCCGCACCACCTCGGCCACCTGGTAGATGTCGCCCGACCGCAGCTTCTCGGAGTGGTTCTTGTACCGGCGCGACCAGTTGGTGGGCATGCGCGCCTCCTTCTTCCGGAGGACGGCGAACACCTCCTCGACCTCTTCGTCGTTGATGACCTCGCGCAGGCCGACGCCCTCGGTGTTGTCGGCGGGCACCATCAGGGTGAGGTCACCGTAGGCGAGGCGGAGCACCAGGTACTCCTTCTTCTCGCCGAACGCCTCCTTGACCTCGCGTCGCTCCACGATCGCCGCCCCGTGATGGGGGTACACCACCTTGTCACCGATGTCGAACACGTACCTCTCCTGTGGGACGGGCGCGACCCCACCACGCATCGGGGCGGGGGCAGGCCTCCCATTCTACCCGAGCGGCCGGACTGACCCCCCGGCCGCGACCCGGAACGATGGGGGCTCGTTCAGCTGTAGCGGTCGAGGATGCTGGCCTCGGCCAGGCGGGCCAGGCCCTCCTTGACCGAGCGGGCCCGGGTCTCGCCCACCCCGCCGACCTCTTCGAGGTCGGCCACCGAGGCCCGCATGATGCCCTGGAGCCCGCCGAAGTGCTCCACGATGCGGTCGGCCAGCAAATCGGGGAAGCGGGGCAGGCGGTGCAGGAGGCGGTACCCGCGCGGCTCGAGGGCGATCTCGGGGTCGGCGTGGGCCGCGCTCAGGCCGAGGACCGTCGACACCCTGCGCACGTCGGCGAGCTCGTCGCTCGACAACCGCCCCAGCGCCAGCAGGGCCTGGTCGGCCAGGTCGTCGGCGGCCCCCTCGGCCTCGGCGCGCCCGGCGCGGCGCGCCTCGACCCGGCCGTCGCCGCGCACCGACGGCGGCCGCCGCCCGTCGCGGCCCGCCACGCGCCCGTAGTCGGCGTGCAGGTAGTCGCGCACCACCAGGTGACGCACGGGCGCCACCCCCTCGGTCACCTCCTCGAGCTGCAGGCGCAGCAGCCGGCCGTCCTCGCCCAGCTCCACCAGGTCGGCGGTGACCTCCTCGGCGATGCGCCCCAGGAGCTCGGCCGGCTGCAGCACGGCCACCACGTCGCGCACCGTGACGGTGTCGGCGATCTCCAGGGCCGACAGCGAGACCAGGGCCTGGTCGAAGCGCTGGCGGAATCGCTGCATGGTCTGCAGGGCCTGGCTCGCCCGCTCGTGCAGGCGACGCTCGGGCTGCAGCACGTGGCGCTCGTCACCCCGGTAGACCGTCACGAGGCCCATGGCCGCCGACACCGACACCACCGGCACGTCGATGGAGCGGGCCACCCGCTCGGCGGTGCGGTGCCGCGTCCCGGTCTCGATGGTGGGGATGGCCGGGTTGGGCATGAGGTGCACGTTGGCCCGGGCGATGCGGTCGGCGGTGGGCGACAGGATGATGGCGCCGTCCATCTTGGCCAGCTCCGACAGGCGCTGGGGGCTGAACTCGGCGTCGAGGAGGAAGCCCCCCGTGCAGATGGCCAGCACCTCGTGGTCGTCGCCGACCACCACCAGGGCGCCGCGGTTGGCCTGCAGCACGCGCTCGATCCCGTCCCGCAGGGGTTGACCCGGGGCCACGAGCGCCAGGACGTCGGCCATGGCCGCGCTGCGTCGGACCTCCACTCCCGCATGGTACCCGGGCGGATCCTCGCCCCGGCAGCGCCGCCACGGCGGTGCCGCACCGGCGCGCCACGCCCAAGGCGCACAGCGGCGCCGCGCCCAAGGCGCACCGGGCGCGCCACGCCCAAGGCGCACCGGGCGCGCCACGCCCAAGGCGCACCGGCGCGCCACGCCCAAGGCGCACCGCGGCGCCGCGCCGGAGGCACCCCCGCCGACGCCGACGCGCCGGCGCGTCAGCCCGTGGCGAGGGCGACGGCCTGCGCCAGCGTGCGGGCGTGCAGCACCTCCATGCCCGCCGGGCCGTCGGGGCACGAGCCGGGCACGAGGGCGTGGCGGAACCCGACCCGGGCGGCCTCGGCCAGCCGGCGCGGAGCGTGGGGCACCTGGCGGATCTCGCCGCCCAGGCCCACCTCGCCGAAGGCCACCAGGTCCGGGGGCAGGGGCCGGTCGGTGACCGCCGAGGCCACCGCCAGGGCGAGCGCCAGGTCGGCGGCCGGCTCGGCCACCCGGATCCCCCCCACGGCCGAGGCGAAGACGTCGGTGCGGGCCAGGGGCACGCCCGCCCGCTGCTCGAGCACGGCCAGCAAGAGGGCCAGGCGGCCGCCGTCGACGCCCTGGGCCGAGCGCCTCGACGGGGTGTCGGGCGGGCCCGGGGCGCTCAGCGCCTGGAGCTCGACGAGCAGGGCCCGCTCGCCCTGGACGGCGGGGAGCACGGCGCTTCCGGGCGCCCCCGGGCGGCGGTCGCCGAGCAGGAGGTGGTAGGGGTCGGTCACCGCCGACAGCCCGGCGTCGCCCATCTCGAACAGGCCGAGCTCGCCCGTGGGCCCGAAGCGGTGCTTGGCCGCCCGCACCGTGCGCAGGGCGTGGTGGCGGTCGCCTTCCACGGTGAGCACCGTGTCCACCAGGTGCTCCAGGGTGCGGGGCCCGGCCAGCGTGCCGTCCTTGGTCACGTGGCCCACCAGGACCAGGGGCACCTCGTGGGCCTTGGCCAGGTGGACGAGGAGATCGGCGCACGCCCGGACCTGTCCCAGGCTGCCCGGGATGCCGGCCACGGCGGGGTCGGCCACGGCCTGGACCGAGTCCACCACCACCAGGGCCGGCTCGGTGCGGGCCAGGGCGGCGGGCAGGGCGGCGACGTCGGTGGTCTCGAGCACGAGCAGGCCCGGCGGCGGGGGCCCCAGGCGCTCGGCCCGCAGGCGGACCTGGTGGGCGGACTCCTCGGCCGACACGAGCAGCACCCGGGCCCCCGACCCGGCCAGGGAGCGCAGCACCTGGAGCAGCAGGGTGGACTTGCCGACCCCGGGCTCCCCCCCGAGGAGGGTGGCCGATCCCGGGACGAGCCCGCCCCCGAGGACGCGGTCGAGCTCGGCCAGCCCCGTGGACAGGGGGGCGCAGCGGGCCGGATCGACCTCGCACAGGGCCACGGGGAGGGTCCGGTCGGCGTCGTGGGGGCGGCCGGCGGCACCGGGCGGCGGCGCCTCCTCGGCCACCAGGGTGTTCCACTCGCCGCACCCCGGGCACCGTCCCGCCCAGCGCGCGCTCAGGGCGGCGCAGGTCGAGCAGCGGTGCTGCAGGCGCGTCCGTCCCACCCCGGGGACGTTACGGACCGGGTGTGACGCTCAGCCCGGGATCAGGAGTCGGCGCCGGCGCCGGCCAGCTCGACGGGCGGGGGCTCGAGGCCCTCGACGGTGCGGAAGACGATCTCGTCGTTCTCCACGTCCACGATGATGGTCTCCCCCACCCGGAATTCCTTCCACAGGATCCGCTCCGAGAGGGCGTCCTCCACGTGCTGCTGGATGGCCCGGCGCAGCGGGCGCGCCCCGAGCTGGGGGTCGTAGCCCTTGTCGGCCAGGTAGACCTTGGCCGCCGGGGTGAGCTCCAGGCCCAGCCCCTGGCTCTCGAGCTGCTCGCCGACCCGCCGGATCATGAGGTCGACGATCTCCACGACCTCCTGCTTGAGCAGCTCGTGGAAGACGATCACCTCGTCGATGCGGTTCAGGAACTCGGGGCGGAAGTGCGCCTTGAGCGCCTCGTGGACCTTGGACTTCATGCGCTCGTAGGTGACGGCCTCCGAGGTCTTGGCGAAACCCACCGACGACTTGCGCAGGTCGGCCGTCCCCAGGTTGGACGTCATGATGAGCACGGTGTTCTTGAAGTCCACGGAGCGACCCTGGGCGTCGGTCAGCCGCCCGTCCTCCAGGATCTGGAGCAGGGCGTTGAACACGTCGGGGTGGGCCTTCTCGACCTCGTCGAACAGCACCACCGAGAAGGGCTTGCGCCGCACGGCCTCGGTCAGCTGCCCGCCCTCTTCGTAGCCGACGTAGCCCGGGGGCGAGCCCACCAGGCGCGACACGGTGTGCTTCTCCATGTACTCGCTCATGTCGAGCTGGATGAGCGCGTCCTCGTCGTCGAAGAGGAACTCGGCCAGTGCCTTGGCGAGCTCGGTCTTGCCCACGCCCGTCGGGCCCAGGAAGATGAACGACCCGCTCGGGCGCTTGGGGTCCTTGAGGCCCGCCCGCGTGCGCCGGATGGCCCGCGACAGCGCCTTGATGGCCTCCTCCTGGCCCACCACCCGCTTGTGGAGCTCGTCCTCCATGCGCAGGAGCTTGGCCGTCTCCTCCTCGGTGAGCCGGTAGACGGGGATGCCGGTCCAGTTGGCCAGGACCTCGGCGATGACCTCCTCGTCGACCACGTCGAAGAGCTCGAGGCCCTCGGCCCGCCACTCGGCCTCCATGGCCGTCTTGCGGTCGAGGCGCTCCTTCTCCTGCTCGGCGAACTTCTTGGCCTGGTCGAAGGCCTGGCGCTCGATGGCCGACTCCTTGTCGCGCCGGATGCGGTTGATCTCGTCCTCGAGCTTCTTGTAGTCCGGAGGCGTGGTCATGCGCCGGATGCGCAGCCGGCTGCCGGCCTCGTCGATGAGGTCGATGGCCTTGTCGGGGAGGTAGCGGTCGGCCAGGTAGCGGTCGGCCAGGTTGGCCGCCGCCACGAGGGCCTGGTCGGTGATGGTCACCGAGTGGTGCGACTCGTAGCGGTCGCGCAGGCCCTTCAGGATCTCGATGGTGTGGGCCACCGTGGGCTGCTCGACCTTGATGGGCTGGAAGCGCCGCTCGAGGGCGGCGTCCTTCTCGAGGTGCTTGCGGTACTCGTCGAGCGTGGTGGCGCCGATGGTCTGCAGCTCGCCGCGCGCCAGCATGGGCTTGAGGATGGAGGCGGCGTCGATGGCCCCCTCGGCCGCGCCCGCACCCACCAGGGTGTGGAGCTCGTCGATGAACAGCACGATGTCGCCCCGGGTGCGGATCTCCTTCAGCACCTTCTTCAGGCGCTCCTCGAAGTCGCCGCGGTAGCGGCTGCCCGCCACCAGCGCGCCGAGGTCGAGGGTGTAGAGCTGCTTGCCCTTGAGCGTCTCGGGCACGTCGTTGGCCACGATGCGCTGGGCCAGGCCCTCGACGATGGCGGTCTTGCCCACGCCGGGCTCGCCGATGAGCACCGGGTTGTTCTTGGTGCGGCGCGACAGCACCTGCATGACGCGCTCGATCTCCTTCTCGCGCCCGATGACCGGGTCGAGCTTGCCGTCGCGCGCCAGCTGGGTGAGGTTGCGGCCGAACTGGTCGAGCACCGGCGACCCCGAGGGGGTCTCGGAGCCCGACGAGCCCGCGCCGGCGCCCACCGACTCCTTGCCCTGGTACCCCGACAGCAGCTGGATGACCTGCTGGCGCACCCGGGCCAGGTCGGCGCCGAGGCTCACGAGCACCTGGGCGGCCACGCCCTCGCCCTCGCGCACGAGGCCGAGGAGCATGTGCTCGGTCCCGATGTAGTTGTGGCCGAGCTGGAGGGCCTCCCGCAGCGACAGCTCGAGGACCTTCTTCGCCCGCGGCGTGAACGGCGGCGAGCCCGTGGGCGCGGTGCCGGAGAGCCCGATGGTCTCCTCGACCTTCTCGCGCACGGCCTCGAGGGAGATGCCGAGCTGCTCGAGCGCCTTGGCCGCCACGCCCTCGCCCTCGTGGATCAGACCCAGGAGGATGTGCTCGGTCCCGATGAAGCTGTGGTTGAGCAGGCGCGCCTCCTCCTGCGCCAGCACCAGCACCCTCCGTGCACGGTCAGTGAAGCGTTCGAACACCAGACCGCCTCCCTCGACGGCTCGAATCTTGAGCAGAGTCTACCGGCCGTCCCCCCCGAACAAACACCAGGAAGACCCCAATACCCCGGGTCCTAGGTCACGCCCGTGTCCAGGATCTTCGGCACGTCGGCGCCTTCCCCTGACCCGGACCACCCACCGTGGCCGGAAACTCCCCGCCTGGGGGCGGCCCCGGGCGGCGGGGGCGGAGGCCGCGGGGGGCGCCCCGGCACGGGGCCCCGGGGGCCCGTCGTTGTCCGGGCCCGCGGGGCTTGGCCTATCGTTCCCCCTGGTGGATACCGCCCCCCTGCTGTCACTCCCCTTCCTCCAGGACGACCTGGCCCGCCTCGAGCCCGAGCTCAACGGGGCCGTGCGCTCGGGCGACGCCTTCCTGGACCAGGTCACCACCCACCTGATCGCGGCGGGGGGCAAGCGTCTGCGGCCGAGCCTGGCCCTGGCCTCGGCGGCCGCCGGGCGGCGCCCTGCCTCGGGCGACGACCTGCAGGGGGCGGTGGCGGTGGAGCTCGTCCACCTGGCCTCGCTCTACCACGACGACGTCATGGACGAGGCCCTGGTCCGGCGCAACGTCGAGAGCGTGAACGCCCGCTTCGGCAACCTCGTGGCCATCGTGGCGGGCGACTTCCTCTTGGCCCGCTCGGCCGAGATCGCCGCCTCCCTCGGCACCGAGATCGCCGGTCTCCTGGCCCACACCCTGGGGCTGTTGTGCCGGGGCCAGGTGACCGAGGTGCGGGGCGCCTACCGCACCGACCGCACCGAGGCCGACTACCTGGGCACCATCGAGGGCAAGACCGCCGCCCTCATGTCCACCTCGTGCCGGATCGGGGCCCTCACCGGTGGTCTCGACCGGGGCCAGGTCGAGGTCCTCTCCGCCTACGGCCGGGCCTTCGGCATGCTCTTCCAGCTACGCGACGACATCCTCGACGTGGTCGCCACCGACGCCGAGCTGGGCAAGCCCGCCGGCCAGGACCTGGCCGAGGGCATCTACACGCTGCCCGTGCTCCTGGCCCTGGCCGACCCCGCCGCCGGGCCCGAGCTGCGCCCCCTGCTGGGCCAGCCCCTGGACCAGCCCGAGCGGGACAAGGCCCGCGACATCGTGGCCGAGTCGGGGGCCGTGGCCCGCACCGTGGCCGCCGGCCGGCGCTTCGTCGACGAGGCCATCGCCGCCGCCGGTGCGGTCGAGGACCGGGCCCTCGGATCGGGGCTGCAGGCCGTCGCCGTGTCGCTCCTCGACGGCCTGCCCGCCTGATCCCCCCTCAGCGCTCGGGGCGCATGGTGGGGAAGGCGATGACCTCGCGGATGTTGCCCACGTCGGCGAGCAGCATGACGAGGCGGTCGATGCCGATGCCGAGCCCCGCCGTGGGCGGCAGGCCGTACTCGAGGGCCCGCAGGTAGTCCTCGTCCACCGCCATGGCCTCGTCGTCGCCGGCGGCGCGCGCCGCCGCCTGGGCCTCGAAGCGGGCGCGCTGGTCGTCGGGGTCGACGAGCTCGGAGAAGGCGTTGCCGAGCTCGCGCCCGGCCACCACCGGCTCGAAACGCTCCACCAGGTCGGGGTCGGACCGGTGGCGCCGGGCCAGCGGGGAGACCTCGGCCGGGTAGTCCATGACGAACACCGGACCCCACAGGCCGGGCTCGGTGGTCTTCTCGTAGAGCTCGAGCAACAGCTTGCCGGCGCCCCACGACGGGTCGGCGTCGACGCCGGCCGCCGCCAGCCGGCGGCGCAGCTCCTCGACCGGACTGTGCACGTCGAGCGGCGCACCGAGCACCTCGCTCACGAGCGAGGCCATGGTGGCGCGCCGCCACGGCGGCGTGAGGTCGAGGGTGCGGCCCTGGTAGTCGATGACCGTGGTGCCGCACAGCTCGTCGGCCAGCCCGGCCACGAGCTGCTCGACGAGGACGGTGAAGTCCCCGTAGTCGGCGTAGGCCTGGTACAGCTCGAGCATCGTGAACTCGGGGTTGTGGCGCACCGACAGGCCTTCGTTGCGGAACACGCGGGCGATCTCGAAGACCTTCTCGAAGCCCCCCACCACGAGCCGCTTCAGGTAGAGCTCCGGCGCGATGCGCAGGTACAGGTCGATGTCCAGCGCGTTGTGGTGGGTGACGAACGGTCGGGCGTGCGCGCCGCCCGGGATGACGTGGAGCACCGGCGTCTCCACCTCCACGAAGCCCAGGTCGTCGAGGCGCCGCCGCAACGAGCGCACCACGGCGCTGCGCAGCGCCAGGATCTGGCGGGTGCGCTCGTTGGCCCACAGGTCGACCTCGCGCTGGCGGAAGCGGGTCTCGACGTCGGTCACGCCCTTCCACTTGTCGCCGAAGCCGCGGCGCGCCTCGGCCAGCAGCTCCCACCGCTGCACCTGCACCGACAGCTCCCCCTTGCGGGTGCGCACCACGGGGCCGGCCACGCCCACCCAGTCGCCGAGCGACAGGCGGGCGAAGTCCTCGAAGGCGGGCGTGATCTTGTGCAGGGCGAAGAGCTGGATCTGCCCCGTCCAGTCGCGCAACGTGGCGAAGGCCAGCCGGCCCTGGGGCCGCACCAGCATGACCCGCCCCGCCACCGCCACGACGTCCTCGGTCTCGGCGCCGGCGGCCAGGTCGCGGTAGCGGTCCTGGAGCTCGGCGGCGCCGGCCGTACGCTCGAAGCTGTAGGGGACCTCCGCCATCGACGGAGGATAACCGGCTAGCGGCCCTTGGCGTTGCGTTCGTAGACGAGGCGCAGCCCGTGCAGCGTCAGCCAGGGCTCGCGCTGGTCGATGCACGCCGACAGCGGCGCGATGATCTCCGACAACCCGCCGGTGGCGATCACCGAGGCGTGGCCCAGCTCGTCCATGATGCGCCGGCACATGCCGTCGACCTGGGCGGCGTAGCCGTAGAGCGCACCCGACTGGATGGACTCCACCGTCGACTTGCCGATCACGTTGCGGGGCTCGACGAGCTCCACGCGCCCCAGTGCGGCCGCGTGGTGGAAGAGGGCGTCCATGGAGATGGCGATGCCGGGGGCGATGGCGCCGCCCAGGTACTCCCCGGTGCCGGAGATGGCGTCGAAGGTGGTGGCGGTGCCCAGGTCCACCACGATGCAGGGGCCCCCGTAGAGGTCGTAGGCGCCGATGGCGTTGGCGATGCGATCGGCGCCCACCTCCTTGGGGTTGTCGTAGAGGATGGGCATGCCCGAGCGCACCCCCGGCTCGAGCACCACGCAGGGCACGTCGAACCAGCGGCTCGCCATCTGGCGCAAGGCGGTGGTGACCCGCGGCACCGACGAGGTCACGGCGATCCCCGTGACGACCTCCTCGACGTCCATGCCGTCGAGGTCGAGCAGCTGCGACAGGAGCAGAGCGTGCTCGTCGGGGGTGCGCTCGTCCACCGTGGACAGCCGCCAGTGGTGGGTCAGGCCCGCCGGTTCGGGGGGCAGCGGGGGGGCCGGGCGGCTGCCGGGCGGGGGGGCGTCGCCGGGGCCGAGGGAGAACAGGCCGATGACGGTCTCGGTGTTGCCGACGTCGATGGCGAGCAGCACGGTCAGTCCTCCACCAGGTCGAGCCCGAGGTCGAGCACGGGCGCGGAGTGCGTGATGGCACCCACGGAGATGAGATCGGCGCCCGCCGCGGCGTAGCGCGGCGCGCTGTCGAGGGTCACGCCCCCCGACACCTCCACCAGCACGGTGCCCGGCGCGGCGGCGCCGCCCCGGCGCACCAGGGCCACGCACGCGGCGACCTCGTCGGGGGTCATGTTGTCGAGCATGACCACCGTGGCGCCGGCGTCGACGGCCTCGGCCACCTGTTCGGCACGATCGCACTCGACCTCGACCATGCGGCCGGGCCACCACCGCCGGGCCAGGGCCACCGCCTCGGTGATGCCCAGCCGGCCGAGGTGGTTGTCCTTCACGAGCACGGCGTCGGACAGCCCGGCGCGGTGGTTCCAGGCCCCGCCGGCGCGCACCGCCGCCTTCTCCAGGGCGCGCAGGCCCGGGGTGGTCTTGCGGGTGTCGAGCACGCGCGTGGCGGGGTTGGCGAGCGCCACGGCGTCCACGAAGCGCCGGGCGAGGGTGGCGATGCCCGACAGGTGGCACAGGAAGTTGAGGGCGGTGCGCTCGGCGGTGAGCAGCGACCGCATGGGCCCGCCCACCTCGACCACGACCGCACCGGCGTCGAGCACGGCGCCGTCGGCCAGCCGCCACTCGGCGCGCAGGGCCGGGTCGACCTGGGCGAAGGTCTCGGCCGCGCACCGGCGCCCGGCCAGGACGCCCGGCGCCCGGGCCACGACCCTCGCCCGGCCCGCCGTGGCCTCGGGGACGAGCATGGCGGTGAGGTCGCCGAGCGGTCCCACGTCCTCGGCCAGGGCGAGCGCCACCGCCCGGCGCACGGCGTGGGCGGGCGGATCGGGGGGCCCGGCCTGGGGCCAGTCGGCCACCAGCCGCTCCACGGCGCCGGCGGAGGGGTCGGGGCGGCCCCCCCCGCCCGCCGGGGCGGTCCCGCCGCTCACCGGCACCGGGCGGGGGGACTCACGCCGACCACGCCGCCCGGCGCTGCACCAGGCGCCGGCGCCACTCGGGGCGGGTCTCGGGATGGTCGCGCCGGGCGTGGGCCCCGCGCGTCTCGTCGCGCCGAGCCGCCGCCCGCAGGAGGGCGCCCGCCACCGTGACCAGGTTGCCCAGCTCGCCGCGCTCGCGGCCGGGAGCGAGGTCGGCCACGGCACCGGCCACGGCCCCCACCGCGGCGGCCGCCTCGGCCAGCGACGACGGCGAGCGCAGCACCCCGGCCCCCTCGGTCATGGCCCGCTGGAGGCGGTCCCGCAGTTTGGCGGCGTCGCCCTCGGCGCGCCCCGCCGCCGGCCAGGGCGCCGGAGGTCCCTCGTCGGCGTCGGTACAGGGGATGGCGGCGTCCTCCTGTCCGAGCAGCGCCGCCATGACGCCGCTCGGCACCGGGCCCTGGCGCCCCGCGCCGATGGCCTCGGCCAGGCGGGCCCCGAACACCATGCCCTCGAGCAACGAGTTCGAGGCGAGGCGGTTGGCCCCGTGGACCCCGGTGCAGGCCGCCTCGCCGGCGGCCCACAAGCCCGGCAGGGCGCTGGCGCCGTCGAGGTCGGTGACCACGCCGCCCGACAGGTAGTGGGCGGCGGGGGCGATGGGCAGCCAGTCGACGGCGGGGTCGAGCCCCGCGGCGGCCAGCGAGGCCGCCACCGTGGGGAAGCGCGCCGAGAAGGCCTCGAGTCCGGTGGCGTCCAGCCACAGGTGCCCCACCCCCTGCTCCGCCATGCGGTCCGCCATGGCCCGGCTGACCACGTCGCGGGGGGCGAGCTCGTCGACGAAGCGCTCCCCCCGGGCGTCGCGCAACAGCGCCCCGTGGCCCCGCAGGGCCTCCGACAGAAGCGGCCGGGGCATGGCCGGGTGGTGCAGCGCCGTCGGGTGGAATTGGAAGAACTCGACGTCGGCCACGGGCACGCCGGCCCGGAGGGCCATGGCCACGCCGTCACCGGTGGCCTCGCGGGGGTTGGTGGTGACGGCGTAGAGCTGGCCGGCGCCGCCGGTGGCCAGCACCACCCGGTCGGCGGCCACCCGGCGGGGCACCCCGGCGGGGTCCACGGCGTCCACCCCCACGCAGCGCCCGCCCTCGACCACGAGGTCCAGGGCGAACCAGCGCTCGAGCACGGCGGCGGCACTGCGCCGCACCGCCGCCACCAGGGCCCGCTCGACCTCGGCGCCGGTGGCGGCCCCCCCGGCGTGCAGGACCCGGGCCGTCGAGTGACCGCCCTCGCGGGCCAGGGCCAGGTCGCCGCCGGCCTCGCGGTCGAACACGGCACCCAGGGCGATGAGCTCGTCGACGCGGCCGGGGCCCTCCTCGACCAGGACGCGCACCGCCTCGACGTCGCACAGGCCGGCCCCGGCGGCCAGCGTGTCGGCCAGGTGCAGGTCGGCCGAGTCCTCGTCCCCGCCCACGGCGGCGGCGATGCCGCCCTGGGCCCAGCGCGTGGCCGACTGGGTGAGCTCGGCCTTGGTGAGCACGCCCACGCGCAGGTCGCCGCGTCCGGCCAGGCGGACGACGGCGGACAGCCCGGCCACGCCGGAGCCGAGGACCAGGACGTCGAGCTGCGCGGGGGGCACGCCCGGGGACGCTTGGGGGCTGGCGGGCTCAGCCCGTGGGCAGGGCCCGGGTGAGCTCGGCCTCGAGCTCGTCGGCGCCCAGGTCGACCACGGCGTTGGCCGCGTCCACGTGGACGATGGTGGGGGCGAAGTCGCCCAGCTCGGCCTCCTCGTAGTCGGCGTAGGTGATGACGATCACCTTGTCGCCCCGGTGCACGAGCCGCGCCGCCGCGCCGTTGAGGCACACCTCGCCGGGGCCGCCCACGATGGCGTAGGTCTCGAAGCGCGCCCCGTTGTCGATGTCGAGCACCGTCACCTGTTCGTACTCGAGGATGTCGGCCCGGGTCATGAGGGCGGGGTCGAGGCTGATGGACCCGACGTAGTCGAGGTTGGCGTCGGTCACCGTGGCCCGGTGGATCTTGGACTTCATCATGCGCCGGCGCATGTCAGCGCTCCTCTCCGGTGTTGGTGAGCACGAGCGGCGACGCATCGTCGCCGGCCGGGTCGGGGGCCAGGGCCCCTTCGTTGTCGATGAGCCGGACCGGACCCACCCGGGCCGCCACGAGCAGGCGGACCTCGCCGCCCACGACCGCCGGGACGCGCAGCGTGGCCGGGTCCACGATCTCGGCGTAGTCGGCGCTCACCAGGGGCTCGGCCTCCAGGGCCCCCGCCATGGCGGCCCGCACCGCCGCAGGGTCGCGCTCGCCCTCCTCCACCAGGCGGCGCCCGGCACCGAGGGCGCGCCACAGGGCGGTGGCGGCGCGGCGCTCGTCGGGCGACAGGCGGCGGTTGCGGCTCGACAGCGCCAGGCCGTCGTCCTCGCGCACGGTGGCGCAGGGCACCACCTCGACGGGCAACGACAGGTCGGCCACCATGCGCCGTACCACGGCCAGCTGCTGGTAGTCCTTCTCGCCGAAGTAGGCCCGGCACGGACCGGCCAGGGAGAAGAGCTTGGCCACCACCGTGGCCACGCCGGCGAAGTGGCCCGGGCGGGCCGCCCCCTCGAGGCCCTCGCTCACCCCCGCCACGTGCACGGCGGTGGCGGGCGGGGCCGGGTGCCCGGGATACATCTCGGTGACCGGCGGTGCGAACACGAGCGAGGCGCCCGCCCCCGCCGCCAGCGCCACGTCGCCCTGCAGGTCGCGGGGATAGGCGTCGAGATCGGCGGCGTCGTCGAACTGGAGGGGGTTCACGAACACCGTCACCGCCACCACGTCGCATTCGGCCGCCGCCCGGGCCACCAGGGCGCGGTGCCCGGCGTGCAGCGCCCCCATGGTGGGGACCAGGCCCACCCGCCGGCCCAGGGCCCGCTCGGCCTCGAGGGCCGCCGCGAAGGCCTCGGCCGACTCCACCACGCGCGCCCCGGCGCCGACCCGGGTGCCCCGGCGGCGTCGCGGCCGGGAAGCCGGGGGGGCCGGGGGGGCCGCCGGGGCGGCGGCCGGAGCGCCGGCCGGCGGCGGTGCCTGCGCGGCCAGGCGGCGGGCCAGCGCCACCCCGGCCTCGTAGCCGGGGAGCTCGGCGGGGTCGAGCACGCGCCGGTGCCGCTCCAGGGTGCTGTCGTCGCCGCGGGCCGCCGGGCCGGTGAGGGCCGCCGCCGGCCCGAGCTCGGCGGCGTCGGTGAGGGCGGCGCGGGTCAGCCCCACGAAGGCGTCGAGTCCCAGGCCGGCCTGGCGTGCCACCCGCTCGACCTGGCCCATGAGCGCCACCACGTGGTTGGCGGCGATGCAGGCGGCGGCGTGGTAAGCGGCCCGGTGCTCCTCGGGGACCTCCAGGACGGTGCCGTCGAGCGAGCGGGCCAGCTCGGCGGCCACGGGGTCGCCCGCCACGGCGAAGGTGATCCCGCTGCGCAGCCGCACCCGACCCACCTCGGGCGTGGGCAGGGGCACGAGCGGATGCAGGGAGGCCCGGCGCGGGTGCGGTGCCAGGGCGTCGAGCCCGAGCGCCCCCGACAGGTGCAGGACCACCGTGGAGGCCACGGGCGTGACGGCCCGGGCCACCTCCGCCACCGCCGCGTCCGGGGTGGCCAGCACGAGCACCTCCACGCCCCCGGCGGCAGGCGCCAGGTCGTCGCCGTGGGCGAGCACCCCGCGCACCTCGTGGCCGGCGTCGGCCAGGGCGGCGGCGAGCGATCGGCCGGCCCGGCCCGAGCCGACGATGCGAACCGATGTCACCGGACCCCTTTCTGCGCTCCAGCCCCTCGAGCAGGGTGCCGGTCGCGTCAGGCGATCTGATCAGGTCGTCTCGAGTGTACCCACCACCGCCACCTCCCCACCAGCCCCGGCCAGCACCTCGGCGGGGACGAGGTCGGGGGCCAGCTCGGCCAGGGGGGCGAGGACGAAGCGCCGCTGCCACATGCGGGGGTGGGGGACGGTCAGGTCGGGCTCGTCGACCACCGCTCCCTGCACCCAGAGCACGTCCACGTCCAGGGTGCGGGGGCCGTGGTGCACCTGGCGGCGGCGGCGGGCGGCGGCCTCGAGGCGCCGCCCCGCCTCGAGCAGCTCCCGGGGGTCGAGCTCGGTGTCGAGCTCGACGACGAGGTTGAGGTAGGGCCCCTGGCCCGGCGGCCCCCCCACCGGCTCGGTCTCGTACAGGCGCGACACCGCCGCCACGTCGGGCAGTCCGGCCACGGCCCGGCGCAGGTGCGCCCGGCGGTCGCCCAGGTTCGAGCCCAGCCCGAGGAAGGCCCGCCGGCTCACCCGCCGGCGCCGGGCCCCGGGCGCGTGCGGTGGATGCGCACCCCCGTCGACGCCACGGCCTGGGCCAGGGGGGGCCGCAGCTTCCGGACGACCACCGTGACGGCGCTCACCCGGCGGTCGTCGAGCACGGCGGCGGCCACGTCGGCGGCCAGCGTCTCGAGCAGCTGCCGGGGCGGGCCCGCCAAGACGGCGACGGCCGCCTCCACGGCGGCGGCGTAGTCGGCGCTCAGGGCCAGGTCGTCGGCGGCGGCGGCGGGGGCGGTGTCGAGGACGAGGTCGAGGTCGAGCTCGAAGGGCTGGGGGGCGCGCCGCTCCTCGGGGAGCACGCCGTGGACGGCCTCGACCCGCAGGCCCCGCACCTCCACCACGTCCGACGGGGGACCGCCGGCGGTCCGGGACGGATCGGGAGCCGCCCCCGGCGGCGAGGGGGGCACGGTGCGCCGGGGTCCGCTCAGGAGCCGGCCGGCGACACGAGCTCCGAGGCCCGGGCCACCATGTCGCGCCCCGGGGGGCCCATCTGGTGGCCGATGAGCCGCTCCATGGCGTTGATGGCCTGCGGTCCGCCGGGCAGGCGCCCCGACCACAGCAGGTAGCCGGCCACCACCCCCATGAGGCGGTCGCCGAGCTCCTCCTGGTGCAGCAGGACGCGCTCCCCGGCACGCTGCCAGGTGTCGAGCTGGCGGAACAGCTCCAGCAGGACCTCGCGCACGTCCCCCGTCGTGGGCAGGGGGAAGTGCGAGCAGGCCATCTCCTGCTCCTCGTAGGCGGCCAGGTTGTGGGGCGAGGGCAGCAACGACACCACGCGGTTGAAGCCCTGCTGGCGCAGCCAGATGATCTCCTCCTGCCGCCGCACCCGGCGGTGGTTGGGGGCGAACCCCCCCGGCCGCTCGCTCACGGCCAGGTGGTCCTGCACCACCCACGTGAAGTTGCGCGGGGGGATCCCCGCCGCCCACTTCCCCTTCATCGACATCTCCCCACGGCCGGCGCTCCTCGGCCCGCCAGCATCGCATCCCCGGCCCCCGGCCGCGGCACGCTGCCCACCAGCGTGGCGGCCTGGACGGTGGCGGCCACGTCGTGGACCCGCACCATGGCCGCCCCGGCGGCCAGGGCCCAGGTGGCGGTGGCCAGCGACCCCGCCAGCCGCTCCGAGGCCGGCGCCGGGTCGCCGCCGGGACCCGGGGCCAGGCGGCCGAGGAAGCCCTTGCGGCTGGTGCCCACCACGACGGGCACCCCCCCGGCGACGAGCTCGGGGAGGTGGCGCAACAGGGCCAGGTTGTGCTCGTCGGTCTTGCCGAAGCCGATGCCGGGGTCGACCCAGATCTCGCCCACCCCCGCGGCGCGGGCCCGGGCGGCCCGGTCGCGCAGGAACCCGTGGACCTCGGCCACCACGTCGTCGTAGCGGGGGTCGTCCTGCATGGTGGCGGGGGTGCCCCGCATGTGCATGGCCACCCATCCCACCCCGAGCTCGGCGGCCACCGGCCACAGCGTGCCCGACACGTCGTTGAGCAGCGTGGCCCCGGCCGCCACCGCGGCGGCTGCCACCGCCGGCTTGGTGGTGTCGACCGACACGCGGACGTGGGGGGCCAGCGCCCCCACCACGGGGACGACTCGGCGCAGCTCCTCGTCCTCGGGGACGGGCGTGGCGCCCGGGCGCGTGGACTCCCCGCCGACGTCGACCACGTCGGCCCCCTCGCCCACGAGCGCCAGGCCGTGGGCCAGCGCGGCGTCGGGCTCGAGGTGGCGCCCGCCGTCGGAGAACGAGTCGGGCGTGACGTTGAGCACGCCCATGACGAGGGGCCGCATGCCCGTAGGTTAGAGCGGCGCCGGCGGCACCGATCCCGTGCCCGGGCCGCGTCCCGCGTCGGCGCGGCCCCGCCGGCCCGTGGCCCGCCGCTCAGCGCCCGTGGACGAACTCCATGGCCTCGGCACGCGTGCGGGGGTCGTCGCGGAACAGGCCCCGGACCGCCGAGGTGATGGTGAGGGTGCCGGGTTTCTTCACCCCGCGCATCGACATGCACAGGTGCTCGGCCTCGACCACCACGAGCACGCCGCGCGGGGCCAGCACCTTCTCCATGGTGTCGGCGATCTGGGTGGTCATGCGCTCCTGGACCTGCAGGCGGTGGGCGTAGCCGTCCACCAGCCTGGCCAGTTTCGACAGCCCCGTCACCCGCCCGTCGTCGCCGGGGATATAGCCCACGTGCACCTTGCCCATGAACGGCACCATGTGGTGCTCGCACAACGAGGCGAAGGGGATGTCGCGCACCATCACCATCTCGTCGTGCTCGGCGGCGAAGGTGACCGTCAGGTAGCGCCCCGGGTCGTCGTCGGTGCCGGCGAAGAGCTCGGCGTACATGGCCGCCACTCGGCGGGGCGTGGCGGCCAGTCCCTCGCGGTCGGGGTCTTCGCCCACGGCGGCCAGCAGCTCGCGCACGAGGACCTGGACCCGCTCGACGTCGACGCTCACGACCGCCTCACTCGACGTCCACCGGGCCCTGGTACACGCGGATGTCGGGCACGTTGCGGTACCGCTCGGCCACGTCGAGGCCGTAGCCCACGACGAAGTCGGGCGGGATGCGGAATCCCACGTAGCGCAGGTCGAGCTTGGCCCGCTGGCGGCCCTCCTTGACGAGCAGGGCGCACACCTCGAGGCTGGCGGGCTGGCGGGCGAGGAGACTGCGACGCAGGTACGACAGCGTGAGGCCGCTGTCGACGATGTCCTCCACCACCAGGACGTGGCGGTCGGTGAGGTCGGAATCCAGGTCCTTCACGATGCGCACCACCCCGCTGGTGGTGGTGGCCGACCCGTAGGAGGCAACGGCCATGACGTCGACCTCCACGGGAAGGCCGATGGCGCGCGCCAGGTCGCTCATGAAGACGAAGGCGCCCTTCAGCACGCCCACCAGCAGCGGCGGCCGGCCCTGGTAGTCGACGGTCAGCTCGGCACCGAGCTCGGCCACCCGAGCCTGCAGCGTCGACTCGCCCACGACGATGTCGCCGAGATCGGGATCGTCGTCCCAGCGGGAGCCGCTCACCGTCGCGCCGGCGTGCCCGTCGCTCGCCGCCCCGCCATCGAGCGCCGACACTACCGGACCGCCCCGGCGTCGATCCCCGCCGCGAAGAGCACGCCCCGCCGACGGCCCACCCGCACGCCGGGGGGGACCTCGGTGGCGGGCGCCTCGCCCCGGGCGACGGCCAGGACCCGCTCCACGGCGGCCAGCCCGGGGGGATGGGGCGCCTGCCCCCGCAACCACCGGCGCGCCGCCCGGCGGGCCAGGGCCGGCGGGGCGCCGGCCAGGGCACCGGCGTCGGTGGGGTCGAGGGCGGCCGCCAGCTCGTCGAGGAGCTCGGCCTCGTGGCGCAGCACGGCGGCCTGGCGGGCGAGCACGGGCACGAGGTCGCGGCCCGCCACGGCGCAGGCCAGGGGGAGCAGCTCGTGCCGGACCCGGTTGCGCACGAAGCGGCGGTCGTCGTTGCTGGGGTCGCGCACCGGGTCGAGCCCCCACGCCGCGCACAGGGCCTCGGTCTCGGCCCGCCGCAGGCCCAGGATGGGATGGCGCGGACCGGGGAGCATGCCCGCCATGCCGTCGAGGCCGGCACCCCGCAGCACGTTGACGAGCACCGTCTCGGCCTGGTCGTCCATGGTGTGCCCGGTGGCGCACCCCGGGGGCAGCACGCCCAGACGGGCGGCGCGGGCCCGGGCCTCGAGGTTGGGCCCCGGTGCCACCTCGACCCGCAGGGACCGGAAGTCCGCCCCCACCCGCCGGGCGGCGCCCTGCACCACGCCGGCCTCGTCGGCCGACCCCGGCCGCAGGCCGTGGTCCACGTGCACGGCGGTGACCTCGCACCCCGCGGCGCGGGCCAGCACGAGCAGGGCCAGGGAGTCGGCGCCCCCCGAGACGGCGCAGTCCACGGCCGTCCCCGCCGGGGGGAAGGTGCAGCGCTCGAGCAGGGCGGCCGCCGCCCCGTCCGAGGCCCCCGCCGGCCCCGGTGACGCCATCAGCCCGTGGCCAGGTGGGCGGGCCCGAGACGCGCCACCCACTGCTCGGGGTGCCGGATCTCGTCCATGGTGGGGAGCATCTCGGGGCCCTCCCACACCCGGGCCAGCAGCTCGGGGCCGCCCACCGCCTCCACGGCCCGGATGAAGCGCTCGCCCTGTTCGTACTGGCGCAGCTTGGCCTCGATCCCGAGCAGCTGCTGGAGCACCCGGGCGGGCAGGCTGGCCCGCTGGCGGCGCTCGCGCAGGACCCGGGAGAACCAGGCGGCGTCGGGCACGGCCTCGGCGCCGGCGCGGTCCATGGTGATGTCGCCGTGGCCCTCCAGCAGGCTCATCATGGCCTGGATCCGCCCGATCACCTCCAGCTGCTCGGGCGGCGCCACGAGGCCGAGCATCCCGGCGTCCTGCAGGGGGTTGTTGCCCGCCCGCACGGCCGCCGCCGCCCGGCGCAGGGCCTCCGCGAAGCGGCGGGGGTCGGGGGCGAGGCCGGTCATGGCCTGGTCCACGAGCGACAGGAAATGGCCCCGGAGCCAGGGCACGCCCGTGAACTGGCAACGGTGCGTCACCTCGTGCAGGGCGATCCACAGACGGAACTGCTTGGGGGGGAAGCCGTGGCGACGCTCGAGCGCCACGATGTTGGGACCCACGTAGGACACCACCCCGCCGGTGTCCTCGCCCTCGGCCAGGAGCAGGTCGTACTGCCCGAGGACCCGGGTGGCCATCCAGCCCAGGACGAGCCCCAGCTGGGCCCCGGTCACCTGGCCGGCCGCCCCCGACAGCGGGCCCCGCAGCGAGGTCGTCTCCAGGCGCTCCAGCATGGGCTCGAGCAGGCGCCGGAACGAGGACAGGTTGGCCCGCACCCACCCGGCCCGGTCGACCACCGACGCACCGGCGCTGCCCGTGGCCGGGTGCAGGCCGGTGGCCTGCACCACGAGGGTCTCGGCCAGGGCGGTGGCCTCGCTGAAGTCGGCCTCCAGGCTCGCCACGGTCTCGGCGTCGAGGGCGCCCGCGCCCGGCGGGCCGAGCAGCGATCCCCGCGACCCGATCCACGTGGCGACGCGCTGGGCCACGTCCCACGACACAGGGTTGGTCACGGCCCCCAGTGTAGGGACGGGAGGCCCCCGCCCGCCCCGTCAGGCGATCTTCTTGCCTCGCAACCTGGGCGTGCTGGGGCTCATGTGCAACGAGCAGTACTCGTCGTCGTTGTAGATCGAGAGCTTGGTCTCGCACCCGGGCTCGGCGCACACGCGCCCCCGGGCGAAGGTCCGCGACGGGCGGCCGTAGCCGGTGAACGGCGTGGCGCCGATCGACTGCTCACCCTTGTCGGTTCGCTCTTCCATCACCCGACCTCTCGCCGTTAGCTGCGTCTGGCTAGCTATCGACCGGCGAGCGGCCCGTCGTGAGGGGGGCCGAGGGCGTTGTGTGATCGTTGTGAATTGGCGCCGGGAGGCCCTCGCAGGGGCCCCGAGCAGGGGGTCTGGGGCCCGACAGGGAAGCGGGCCTGCCTGCCCGCGCCCGGGGGCAGGTCCCGGGGGGAGGTTCAGGCCTCGGAGAGGTCGCGGTCCCGGCGCTCCTCTTCCACGAGGGCGGCGTGCACCCGCTGGCGCAGGGACTCCGGCACGTGGTCCTTGCACCGGTTGGCGATCACGACACGGAGCTCGGCCTCGAAGTCGAAGGCACCGAGACAGGGGGAGCAGTCGTCGAGGTGGTGCTGGATGTCGAGCCGGCGCTCCTCGGTCAGCTCACCGTCGAGGAAGCGGTAGAGCCGTTCGATCGTCCCGTTGCAGTCCATGTCGGACTCGCCCGACCCCATCCGGCCCCCTCCTCTCGGTCCTGGAGACTAGTGCCCGGCCTCGGTGGAACCCACCAGGCCGCGTGCGACCGCGAAATCCATCAACGCCTTCTGCAGCGCCTTTCTTCCGCGGTGGATCCTGCTCATGACGGTCCCGATGGGGACCTCGGTGATCTCGGCGATCTCCTTGTAGGAGAAGCCCTCCACGTCTGCCAGGAGCACGGCGATGCGGAAGGCCTCGGGCAACGACTCGATGGCGGCCTTCACCTCGTCGTCGGTGAAGCGCTCGAAGACCTCCTCCTCGGCCGACTGGCCCGTGCCCGCCTGGAGGTCACCGAGGCGCCGGTACATGTAGAGGTCCTCGACGTCCTCGACGTCCGCCTTCTCGGGACGGCGCTTGGCGGCCCGGTAGCTGTTGATGAACGTGTTCGTGAGGATCTTGTAGAGCCAGGCCTTGAGGTTGGTGCCGTCCTCGTAGCGGTCGAAGGAGCGGTACGCCTTGAGGAAGGTCTCCTGGACCAGGTCCTCGGCGTCGGCCGGGTTGCGGGTCATCCGCAGGGCGGCCGTGTACAGCGCCTGCATGTGCGGCATGGCGAGCTCGGTGAAGCGGCGCCGGTCGGCCATGGGCTGCACCCTACTCAGTGGGTGTGGCACCGGCACGACGCCCCGGTGGTGGATCGGCCCCGGGCCCGGACCCCCGCTCGGGCGTTCAGCCGGCGCCGGGCAGCTGGGCTCGTGCCCACCGGCGGGTGGTGCGCACGCCCGAGGGGTAGAGCTCGAACGTGGCCGTGCCGGCGGCGGCCAGGGTCCCCTCCCGGGTGACGAGCCACACCGGCAGGCCCCGATCGTCGGCGTCGCGCAGCTCGAGCCAGGTGTCGTGGCTCACGGTGCCGTCCCCCTCGCTGAGGACGACCATCCCGTCGATGCCGTCGCGGATGAACGGCCATCGCAGCAACCAGTCGGCACGCGAGGCGAAGCCGCACGAGTCGGCGTCCATGACCACCGCCTGCGGCCAGGTGTAGGCGATGCGGTGGACCGCCAGCCGGTAGGCGACGGTGCCGTAGGTGTTCTTCGCCGCCGCCAGATAGACGACCGCCGGGGGCGCCAGCCGCGCCTCGGCGTCCTCCCCGGACGTGCGGTCGCCGTCGTCGTCCTTGCGTACCCCTGACGGAATGGTGACGCTCATCGCGGACCTCCAATCCCTTCGAGTCCGCGCGCCATCGGGGTCGGAACCCCGATGACGTGCCCCCCTCATGCCCCGCTCATGCCCCCCTCGTGCCCCTCCGAGGTCCATGGTGCCGGTCCACCCTCACCGCGAGTCCAAGAGATTCCCAACTCCCGCACAACGAAATGAGCCCCAGCCATGTCTGGACGGCGAGGGGATCCCCCTGCACGATCGTGCCCGCCACGTCGCTGACGTTCCAGGCGCCGGCCGACTCCTCCGAGCCCGCCCCGTGGAGCAGCCGCGGCCCGCGGCCTCGGATTCGTCCACGGCTGCGGGCACCGTGACGGCGCCGGCCGTGCCCCGCCGACGATCGAGGGACCACCGAGGCGCCGCCACGTCCGCGTACCCCTGATCCACAGCCTGTGGACGACGCTGCGGCACGGGTCAGGACCCGATCACCAACAGTTCGTCTGCGAGTGACGCGCCTGTCGCCGGCCGTTCATGTTCCGTCGGTACCGTCATCGTCGTGGGGACGACACCGGCATACGGCGGGGGACGTGCCGTGCTGCGGGCCGTCCCCTCGGCGCCGCGGTCGCCGACCGAGCGCAGTCGCCGGCTCCACCCCTCGGGCACAGGGCCGCGACCGACACCGGGTCCCCTCCTCCTCGTCACGGGCGTGCCCGAGCACCGTGCCCTCCTGACGCGCCTCGCCCGTCGTTGGCGCCCGCTGCGGCTGCTCGTGGCCGACGGCGGCCACGCCGGACTGCGCATGTGCGCGCAGCGCCGCGTGCGCCTGGTCGTCGTGGACGCGCAGCTGCCCGATGTCGACGCGCTCGAGGTGGTCGGCGCCCTGCAGGGCGGGGACGCTCCGATCGTGGTGATCGGGCACGAGACCACGCCGCGCGAGCACGCCAGCTTCGTGTGGGCCGGCGCCAGCGCCTACGTGGGCAGGCCCCTCAACCTGGCGGAGATCGATCGCACCGTGCGGCAGCTGGTGGTGGCCCAGCCGCCGTGCTGAGCACCGTCGCGGCCACGTCCCGGCCGGCCCACGACGGCGTGCTGCTGTGGGGGTGGTGCCCGGGGACGGTCACCGTCCACCGCGACCTGGCCGTGTCGTGCTCCGCCGACACGTGCCAGCGTGATCTCCCGCGGGCCTACTGGTTCAGCCTGCACGGCTCCTTCAGCCGCTGCACCGAGGCGCGTGGCGCCGACGAGACCTGTCCCGAGTGCGGTTTCGCCGAGCGCTGATCCGGCACTCCCTACCCCCGCGCCCGCCTCCTCATGCCCGCCCCCGGGCCACCCCGGGTCCCCTCGCGGGTGGATGCACCGGATGCACGGCGCGGCGCATGGCCGCCAGGCGGCGGGGGTATCGACGCCAACGGCGGCCGGGCTGTCGAGCAGCTCATCTGGGAGACCGTGTGGCAGTGACGAGACGCTTCGGTACCGTCGAGGACAATCTCGGGGTGGCGCGCCGGCGCCGTGGCCGCGATCCCGGGATGGCCCTCGGCGGCGGGGCGAGCCGGGCCCGCTGGGACCTCCCCTCCACCGCCACCAGCGTCGGGGTGGCCCGCAGCGGGGTGCGGCAGTTCCTGCGCTCGATGGCGCTCCATGGCGACCTGGCGGCGCTCGTGGTGAGCGAGCTCGTCACCAACGCCGTGGTCCACGCGGGCGAGGACCGGCACACCATCGGGCTCACCGTGCACACCGGTGGCGGCGCGCTGCGGATCGAGGTCGCCGACCACGACCCCCGCCCGCCCGTGCGAGCGACGCCGGGCGGCCAGGCAGCGGCAGGACGGGGACTGATGATCGTGGACCGCGTGGCGACGAGATGGGGCTGGACCCCGCTGCAGCCGGTGGGCAAGGTCGTGTGGTGCGAGCTGCCCGCCGAGGCCGCCCCGGGCGACGACGGCGCAGGGCGCGACCGGAGCCTGGGAGGGGACTCGAACCCCTGACCTGCGCATTACGAGTGCGCTGCTCTACCGGCTGAGCTACCCAGGCGATGCGAGCGCTCAGGCTACCGGACCCGCTCTGGGCGGTTGCCCGACCTGCCTCGCGCCACCCTTCGGGCGTCGGCGGTCAGCTCGTCACGGCGGACAGCCGCACGAGCAGGGCTTCGAGGAGCAGCGTCTCGTTGGGGTTGCGCACCAGTTCGGCCGAGGACCGCTCCACCGCCGTCACCGCGCCCGCCAGGGCGTGCACCCGCTCCTCGACGCGGCTCGGGGCCGCACCGGCGTCGGGCCCGGCGGCGCGCACCATGCGGTCGCGGTAGGCGCCGGCCAGCACGGCGAACCCGGCCCGCAGCTCGTCGGTGCGCCACCGGCGCTCCTCGCGGCGCTGGCGCTCCTCGATCTCCTTGCGCCTCGGCACGCCCCGCTCGCCACGCTGCTCGGCCTCGGCCGCCAGGGCCTCGACGTCGGCACGGTGGCGCGCCCGCAGGGGCTCCACCGCCTCCTCGGCCGACGCCAGCAGCTCGCCCGCCAGCGCGGCGGCGGCCGCGCCGGTCCCGTCCAGGCGTTCGGGCACCGTGCGCCACTGGGCCCGCCGCTGGGCGAACCCGGGGTCCTCGGCGAGCAGCCGGGCCCGGTCCACGCTCCCCCCCGCGGCGGCGGCGAGCTCGGCGGCGAGCCCGCCCCCGAGCCCCTGGGTCTCGAGCCACGCCGCCATGGCGCCCTCGGACAGGGGCCGGAGCTCGATGCGCACACACCGGCTGGCCACCGTGGCCAGCTCGGCGGGCACGGCGTCGGCCAGCAGCACGAAGACCGTGGGGCCGGCGGGCTCCTCGAGCGTCTTGAGCAGCACCGGGGCGGCCACGCGGGCCAGGTGGACGTCGGGCACCACGATCACCTGGCGGTGCCCCTCGAGCGGGCGCCGCTGGGCCAGGCGCACCACGGTGCGGGCGTCCTCGACGGTGACCGAGGCGCCGGCGCGCTCCACCTCCACCAGGTCGGGATGCACCCCGGCCAGCGCCCGCCGGCACACGTCGCACGCTCCGCAGCCACGGCGCGGGCACAGCAGGGCGGCGGCGAAGCCCCGCACCAACCCCCGCTGGCCGAGACCGGGCGGGCCCACGAGCAGATAGGCGTGCACGGGCCGGCGGGCGGCGCCACGCAGCTGGCTCACGGCGTCCGCCTGGCCCACCACGGTGTCGAACAGCGACGGTGCGGGCAGCTCGCCGTCGGCGTCGTTCACGGCGCACCGGCGGGCAGCGGTGCCAGGCGGCGGGCCACCTCCGACAGCACCGCCCCGGCCACGGCGTCGGGACCGTCGCTGCCGTCGACCACCGCCCACCGGCCGGGATCGGCGGCGGCGAGCTCGAGATAGCCGGCGCGTACCCGGGCATGGAAGGCCGCACCCAGTCGTTCGAGGCGGTCGGGGCGTTCGGCGGCGCGCCGGGCGGCGGCGAGGTCCACGGCCACGTCGAGGACCACCGTCAGGTCCGGATCGAGACCCCCGGCCGCCCACGCCACGAGCGGGCGCAGCTCGGCGAGCCCGAGGCCGCGCCCGTAGCCCTGGTAGGCGAGGGTCGACCCCGAGAAGCGCTCGGTCACGACCCAGCGCCCGGCGGCGAGCCACGGTCCCACCACCTCGTCGACGTGCTGGGCCCGGTCCGCCGCCATGAGCAGCGCCTCGGCCCGGGCCGAGGTGGGCGGCAGCTCGGCGTGCAGGAGCAGGGTGCGCAGCTGCGCCCCGAGCGCCGTGGCGCCGGGCTCGGCGGTGCGCTCGGCCCCCAGGGCCGCGGCCAGGCGCCGGGCCTGGGTGCTCTTGCCGCAGCCGTCGATCCCCTCGACGGCGATGAGCCGGCCCCGGGCGCTCACGCGTCCTCGGTGGTCTCCGCCCCCGTGGCCGGCACCGCACCCGCCCCCGTGTCGCCCGCCTTCCCGGCCGTGCTCGCCGTGGTGCCTGCCTTCTTGGCGCCTGCCTTCTTGGCGCCGGTCTTCTTGGCGGGCGCCTTCTTCGCCCCCGCCTTCTTGGCACCGGCGGCCTTGCGGGCGGTGGCCGCCTTCTTGGCCGGGGCGGCCTTCTTGGCGCCGGGCGCCTTGCGGGCCCGGCCGCGCGTCGAGGGCCCGGCGGCGCGCCGGTCGGCGAGGAGCTCGGCGGCCCGCTCCATGGTGATGGTCTCGGGATCGTCACCCCGGCGCAGCGAGGCGTTGGTGGTCCCGTCGGTGACGTAGGGACCGAAGCGCCCGGAGCGCACCACCACCGGCCCGCCAGTGTCGGGGTCGGGCCCGAGCTCGCGCAGCGGCGTGGCCGCCGCCCGGCCGCGCCTGGTCTTGGGCTGGGCGAACAGCGCCTGCGCCTGCTCCAGGGTCACCGTGAGCAGCTGCTCCTCGGCGTCGAGGCTGCGGGTGTCTGTGCCCTTCTTCACGTAGGGGCCGAAGCGGCCGTTGAGGGCCTGGATCTCCTCGCCCGTCGCCGGGTCGGTCCCCACCGTGCGCGGCAGGCGCAGGAGCTGGAGCGCCTCCTCGAGGCGCACGGTGTCGGGCGCCATGGACTTGAACAGCGACGCCGTGCGGGGCCGCTCGCCCCCCTCGACGGCCGGTCCGAGCTGGATGTAGGGACCGAAGCGCCCCGAGCGCACCAGCACCTCGAGGCCGCTGTCGGGATCGGTGCCCAGGCTGCGGTCGCCCGAGGGCGCCGCCAGCAGCTCCTCGGCCCGCTCCGGGGTGAGCTCGTCGGGAGGCAGGTCGTCGGGGATCGACGCCCGCTCCTCGCCGCGCTGGAGGTAGGGGCCGTAGCGGCCCACGCGCACCACCACGGGCTCGCCAGAGGCGTCGGCGCCGATGGGGATGGAGTTGATCTCGCGGGCGTCGATGAGACCCAGGTGCGAGGCCACCTCCTCCTTGAGCCCCCGGCCCCCGTGCCCGTTGGCCGGGGCGCCGTCGCCGAAGTAGAAGCGCGTCAGCCAGGGCAGCGCCTCCTGCTCGCCCTGGGCGATCTCGTCGAGGTCGTCCTCCATGGCGGCGGTGAACCCGTAGTCCACGAGCGACGCGAAATAGCGCTCGAGCAGTCCCACCACGGCGAAGGCCGTGAAGGAGGGGACGAGCGCCGTGCCCTTCTTCCATACGTAGCCGCGGTCCTGGATGGTGCCGAGGATGCTGGCGTAGGTGGAGGGACGGCCCACCCCGAGCTCCTCGAGGGCCTTCACGAGCGACGCCTCGGTGAAGCGGGCGGGCGGCTGGGTGGTGTGCGACTTGGGCTCGAGCTCGCCCGCCGAGAGCACGTCGCCTTCGGCCAGCGGCGGCAGCTGCACCTCGCGCTCGGCCAGCTCGGCCTCGGGGTCGTCGGACCCCTCGACGTAGGCCCGGAGGAACCCGGGGAAGGCGATGACCGTGCCCGAGGCGGCGAACTCGGCCTCGTCGGCGGCGCTCCCCCCCGCCGGCGTGCCCACCAGGCGCACCTGGGCGCTCGTGCCGGTGGCGTCGGCCATCTGGGAGGCCACGGTGCGCTTCCAGATGAGGTCGTAGAGCCGGAGCATGTCCCCGTTCAGGGCGCCCCCGGCCTCGTCCGGGGTGCGGAAGACCTCACCGGCGGGGCGGATGGCCTCGTGGGCCTCCTGGGCGTTCTTCACCTTGCGCTCGTAGCGGCGCGCCTTGCCCGGCACGAAGTCGGCGCCGTAGAGGGCGGTGGCCTGTGAGCGCGCCGCGGCCAGGGCCTCGTCGGAGAGGGTGGTGGAGTCGGTGCGCATGTAGGTGATCCAGCCCTGCTCGTACAGGCGCTGGGCCACCTGCATGGTGCGCTGGGCCCCGAAGCGCAGCTTGCGGCTGGCCTCCTGCTGCAGGGTCGAGGTCATGAACGGCGCCGCCGGCGAGCGGCGGTAGGGCTTCTCGCTCACCGACCGGACGGTGAAGGGCCGGCCCTCGAGTCCCCGGGCCAGCGCCCCGGCGTCGGCCTCGCCGAGCACGACGACCTCGGCGCGAGCCAGTGCCCCGGTCTCGTCGAAGTCGCGGCCCGTGGCCACCGTGGTGCCCCCCACCGCCACCAGCGTGGCCCCGAAGCGCTGGCCGGCCCCGGCGCCCCCGGTAGGTTCGAAGGTGCCCTCGAGGTCCCACCAGGTGGCGGCGCGGAAGCGCATGCGGGCCCGCTCGCGCTCGACGATCATGCGGGTGGCCACGCTCTGGACCCGGCCCGCCGACAGGCGGGGCATGACCTTCTTCCACAGCACGGGGGAGACCTCGTAGCCGTAGAGCCGGTCGAGGATGCGGCGGGCCTCCTGGGCGTCGACCAGGCGACGGTCGAGGTCGCGCCACTCCTCCACCGCCCGCTGGATGGCCGGGGCGGTGATCTCGTGGAAGACCATGCGCTTGACCGGCACGCGCGGCGAGAGCACCTCGGTGAGGTGCCAGGCGATGGACTCCCCCTCGCGGTCCTCGTCGGTGGCGAGATAGACCTCGCTCGCCTCCCGCAGCAGGGACTTGAGCTTGGCCACGACCGACTTCTTCTCCGGGGCCACCACGTACAGCGGCTTGAAGCCGTTGTCGACGTCGACGCCCAGGCGCGCCCAGCCCTCTGACTTGTAGGCCGAGGGCACCTCGTCGGCCCGCCGGGGCAGGTCCCGGATGTGGCCCACCGACGACTCCACCACGAAGTCCGGCCCGAGCAGGGCGCCGATGGTGCGCGCCTTGGCAGGGGACTCGACGATCACCAGGGGCTTGCCGCCCTGGGCGCTACGGCTCGATCGGGTGCGGGTGGAGGCTGGCATGGTCGTTGTGAGCGTGGGTGGAACCACTCGGCGGTGTCAACAGCGCCCCGGGACGGCTCCCCTGGCCAGGCAATTCGCCCGGCCGCGGGACGTCCCCGGCCGGCGCCGTCCCTCAGGCCTCCACCGCCGCCGGCGGCGATGGCACCAGTTCGTCGACGTTGGGCGCAGGCTCGTCCTCCTCGGCCCCGAAGCCCTCCGACTTGCGCTTGGAGAAGGCGATGGCGGCGATGAGCACCACCAGGGCCCCCCCGGCGATGCCCAGGCGGGCCCCGGTGTGGTGGCGCAGGGTGATCACGGCGGGGAGGATGAGCAGCGACACCAGGTTCATGACCTTGATGAGCGGGTTGAGCGCCGGGCCGGCGGTGTCCTTGAAGGGATCACCCACGGTGTCGCCGATGACGGCGGCCTTGTGCGCCTCGGACCCCTTGCCGCCCTCGTGGCCGTCCTCGATGAACTTCTTGGCGTTGTCCCAGGCGCCGCCGGCGTTGGACAGGAAGTTGGCCATGAGCTGGCCGGTGAGGATGGCGGCGGCCAGGAACGCCCCCAGGGCGAAGTAGTTGATGCCGAAGCCGACGATGACCGGCGTGAGCACCGCCAGCAGCGCCGGGGTGACCAGCTCGCGCTGGGCGGCGGCGGTGCAGATGGAGATGACCCGGCCGTACTGGGGCTTCTCGGTGTAGTCCATGATCCCGGGGTGCTCGCGGAACTGGCGGCGCACCTCGTGCACCACCGTGCCCGCCGAGCGCCCCACCGCCCGGATGGCGAGCGACGAGAAGAGGAAGGCCACCGAGCCCCCGATGAGCAGGCCGACGAAGATGGTCGGGTTGGCCACGTTGATCTGGGTCTTGGGCAGGCTGAAGATGTTCGACGCCGTGTGCTTGAGGCCGAGCTGGGAGACGATGGTCTCGACGAACGAGCCGAACAACGACACCGAGGCGATCACCGCCGAGCCGATGGCCACCCCCTTGGTGATGGCCTTGGTGGTGTTGCCCACGGCGTCGAGGCTGACCATGACCCGCTCGGCCTCGCCGGTGAACTCCCCCGACATCTCGGCGACGCCGGCGGCGTTGTCCGACACGGGACCGAAGCTGTCCTCGGACACCACCATGCCCGCCGTGGACAGCATGCCGATCCCGGTCAGCGACACCAGGTACAGGGTGAGCTCGATGTTGCCGTGGGCCTGCCACACCGACACCCCGATGGCCAGGGCGATCGCCACGATGGCCCACACCGTGGACTCGAGGCCGATGCTGATCCCGGCCAGGGTGGTGGTGGCCGGCCCGGTGCGGGCCGACTCGGCGATCTCACGCACCGGGTTGCGCTCGGTGGAGGTGAAGTGCTCGGTGATCTGGCTGGCCACGAGCACGAGGATGACGCCGGTGAGCACGGCGTAGAAGGCCTTCATGTAGTGCAGGTAGAAGCCGGCCACGAGGCCCGCCCCGAGGATGGTGAGGGCGGCCGCCGTCCAGAAGCCGCGGTTGATGGGGGCCATGGCCGAGCGGTCGCTGTCCCGGGCCCGCACCACGTAGACGCCCACCGCCGAGGCGAGGATGCCGATGGCGGGCACGATGAGGGGGAAGACCACCGCCCTGGCCGAGTGGGCTACGAAGGACCCGCCCAGGGAGGTGAAGGCGGCGTAGCCCAGGATGATGGCGGCCACGATGGTGATCACGTAGGACTCGAACAGGTCGGCCGCCATGCCGGCACAGTCCCCGACGTTGTCACCCACGTTGTCGGCGATGGTGGCGGCGTTGCGGGGGTCGTCCTCGGGGATCCCGGCCTCCACCTTGCCCACCAGGTCGGCGCCCACGTCGGCGGCCTTGGTGAAGATGCCGCCCCCCACCCGCATGAACAGCGCCAGCAGCGAGGCACCGAAGCCGAACCCGACGAGCACCGCGGTGGCGGTGTTCTGGAAGGCGAAGACGATGATGGTGGCCCCGAGCAGGCCCAGCCCCACACACAGGAGCCCGGTGATGGCGCCCGTGCGGAAGGCCACCCGCAGCGCCCCGGGCATCGTGCCGTCACGCGCCGCCGCCGCCGTGCGGACGTTGCCCCGGACGGCCAGGCTCATGCCGATGAAGCCGGTGAGGCCCGACAGCGCCGCGCCGAAGAGGAAGCACAGCACCCGGAAGCCCCCGGCGGCCCCGAAGGACAGGGCCGTGGTCCCGTCGGGCCGGACGACCTTGGTGGCGGTGAAGAAGATGAGGACCGCCAGCGGCACCACCACCATGGCGATGGCCCGGAACTGGCGGCGCAGGAAGGCGACGGCGCCCTCCTGGATGGCGGCGGCGATCTCGCGCATCTTGGGGGTGCCCTGGTCGGCGCGCAGGACCCCGCGCATGAGGATGAGGCCCACGACGAGGCCGAAGACGGCGGCCAGCAGGGCGATCACGAGCCACACCTTCTCGGTGCCGGACAGGACGAAGCCCTGGTACCCCCCTTCGGCGGCGAGGTAGTGGGTCATGTGGCTGCTGCTCCCTTCACGGGCCGGGGCCCTGGGCGAGACCCCGCGGGCCGAGGTCTCGGGTTCGGTCGGTTGTCGGACCCGGGGTCGGGAGGCCGCGCAGCGCGGCACGTCCCCGAAGAACGGGGGCCGACGATACCGACTCGGCGCGACCACGGGCAAGGAACGCCCCCCTGACCGGGGCCGGCGGCTCGGGGGGGTGCCCCCGGGGCAGCCCGGGGGCCGGGGCCCCCGGCGGCCCGGCGACGGGGTCAGACCCCCAGGTCGACCTCCTCGGTGTCGGGTCCGGCGATGAGCTCGTAGTCGGGGTTGAGGATGGCCAGCCGGCCCTCCCAGGCGCCCACCATGCCCTGGGCCACCAGCCGGGCCCCCTGCTGGATGCCGGGGATGCGGCGCCGGCCCTGGAACACGAGGAGGATAGCCCCGCCCCGGTCGACGAGCGTGCACTCCAGGTTGGCGGTGGCCCCGGCGGTGGGCACCCGCACCGAGCGCACCCGGCCCGCCACCCGCACCCGCTGGCGCCACCGGGCCTCGCTGATGGGGACGGTCCCCGACACCGCCGGGCCGAGGTCCTCCGCCAGGCGCGTCGTGCCCCGGCCCGGGCGCCCCGTGCCCGTGCCCAGGGGCCCCGCCTTGTCCCGGCCCCACCCGCTCACCAGCTGGAAGGGGACGATGGTGGCGTTCACGTGGGGCAGGTGGCTCACGGCGGCGGCGATGCGATCGGCGCTGCGGTCGTGCAGCAGGCGGCGCCATCCCGCCGCGTAGCCCCGCCGGGGCAGCAGCATGGTGAGCTCGGTGTCCCCGCCCCCGGTGATCTGGGCGGCCAGCTCGAGCGCGGCCCGGGCCAGGCGGCGGTCGGGGCACTCGATGATGTCGAGGGGAAGGCGCGACAGCCCGAGCCGGCTCCAGTCGCGCTCGAGCGCGGCCGCCTCGCGCGGGTCGATGGCGAAGTGCACGGCCCGCAGCTCGTCGGGGGTGAGGGTGCGGGCGTACTGCACGGCCCGGGCCGTGGCCAGGTCCATGCGGTCCACCAGCACCACCACGGCGTGGCGGCGCAGCACGGGGACCTCGCAGGCCTGGGCCGCCCCCACCTCGAGCTCGGCGTCCTCCTTGACGTACTGGCGGTGCAGTCGCAGCAGCACCAGCACCCCGAGCGGCATGAGCACGACCACGACCCAGGCGCCCGAGGTGAACTTGGTGACGGCGAAGATGAGCAGCACCACGAACGACAGCACCGCGGCGGTGCCGTTGATCACGGCACGCCGGCGCCACTGGGGCTCCCGGGTGGTGAGGTGGAGCTTCACCATGCCGGCCCCCGCCATGGTGAAGCCGGTGAACACGCCGACGGCGTACAGCGGGATGAGGCTGTCCACCCGGGCCTTGGTCACCACCAGCAGGACGATCGACGCCACGGTGAGGACGATGATCCCCGTGGAGAAGACCAGGCGGTGGCCCCGGCGGGTGAGCTGGCGGGGCAGGTACGAGTCATCGGCGGCGAAGCTGGCCAGGAAGGGGAAGCCGGTGAAGCTGGTGTTGGCCGCCAGCACCAGGATGAACATGGTTCCGGCCTGCAGCAGGACGTACAGGACATGGGGGAAGGCACCGGCGCCGTAGACGTACTGCGCCACCTGCGCCAGCACCGTGGGGGTACCGCTGCGCCGGGGCACGGGGTGCACCTGGGAGGCGAGCAAGGACACGCCCAGGACGAGCGACCCGAGGATCACGCTCATGATGACGAGCGTCATGCGGGCGTTTCGGGACTCGGGCGGGCGGAACACGCTCACGCCGTTGGAGATGGCCTCGGTCCCGGTGAGCGCCGAGCCCCCCGACGCGAAGGCCTTGGCCACGATGAACAGCGACGCCCCCATGAGCAGGCCCGAGCCGTGGGCGCCGAGGGCGATGGCGTCGGGCTGGTGCAACGAGTGGGCGTGGAGGTCTCCCAGGGCGGCCTTCACCATGCCGACGACGAGGAGCAGCGCCATGTTGCCGATGAAGAAGTAGGTGGGCACGGCGAAGACCCGACCCGCCTCGCGGATGCCGCGCAGGTTGCCGTAGGCGATCAGGAGCACCAGGGCCACCGAGATGATGGTGGTGCCCTGGTCGTGGCCGAGGCTCGGGAACACCGACACCAGCGCCGCCACCCCGGCGGCCACCGACACCGCCACCGTGAGGGTGTAGTCGATGAGCAGCGCCACCGCGGCGATCTGGGCCACGCCGAGGCCGAAGTTCTCCCGGGCCACGACGTAGGCGCCGCCGGCCTTGGTGTAGACCTTCACGACCTCGAGGTACGACAGCGTCACGAAGAGCAGCACGCCGATGACCGCCACGGTCACCGGCACCACGAGCGAGAAGGCGGCCACCCCGATGGCGGGCAGGAGGTACAGCAGGACCTGCTCGGTGGCGTAGGCCGAGGACGAGATCACGTCCGACGACAGCACGGCCAGGGCGGTCGGCTTGCCCAGGCGCTCGACGGCCTGGCGCTCGGAGGCGAGGGGCGGTCCGAGCACGGCGTTCTTGAAGCGGTAGCGGGCGTTCTCGGGGAGCGGGACGTCGCCCGGGAGCGGCAGCGCCACGGGGGCCACCTCCCGCCCCGTCACCGTGACCCGCGAGGGGCTCCCGGCCAGGGCCCCGCCGGGGGGCGCCCCGCCCGCCACCGACGGCAGGGGCGGGGGGGACAGGAGCGGGGACGGTGCGGGGACCGGTTCCCCGGCCCCCGGTGCCGGCGACTCGCTCACGCCATCAGGTAAGCACATCGGACCGCCGACCCCGCGGCCCGGCGGTGGCCCGGGGGCGTCCCCGTGCCCGGCGAAGACCCTGGCCGACGGCCGGCGGCGGCCTCCGGGGTCAGCGCCGGCGGGCTCGCCCGGCGGGTTGCCCCCCGGGCGGGCGGCCGTGTTGCATGGTGCGGGTGCACGTGGTCATCGTGGGGTGCGGCAGGGTGGGGTCGGGGCTCGCCGTGCGCCTCGTCGAGCAGGGCCACACCGTGGCGGTGATCGACAAGCAGGAGCGGGCCTTCCGCCGGCTCCCCGCCGGCTGGCCGGGCACCGCCGTGGTGGGATCGGGCTTCGACCGCGACGACCTCGACCGGGCGGGCGCCGCCGGGGCGGGGGCCCTGGCGGCGGTGACCAACGGCGACAACTCCAACATCCTCACGGCCCGCATCGCCCGGGAGACCTACGGGATCCCCGACGTGGTCGCCCGCATCTACGACCCCCGCCGGGCCGAGATCTACCAGCGCCTCGGCATCCCCACCGTGGCCACCGTCACCTGGACCATCGACCAGGTGCTGCGACGGCTGCTGCCGGGCACCGCCGTGGCCGAGTGGTCCGACGCCTCGGGGCAGCTGCTGCTCGTCGAGCGCGTGCTCCCCGACACCTGGGCGGGCAAGGCCGTGCGCGACCTGCGGCTCAAGGGCAAGGCCCGGGTCGTGGCCGTGACCCGGGCCGGCGTCCCCCGCCTGGACGTGGCCGACCTCGTGGGCCAGGAGGGCGACGTGCTGCACCTGGCGGTCATGCACGACGCCCTCGAGGAGCTCGAGCGCCGCTTCGACGGCGACCTGGCCGGTCTCGGCGACCCCGGGGAGCGGGCGCGGTGAAGGTGGCCATCGCCGGTGCGGGCAACGTGGGCACCGCCATCGCCCGCGACCTGCACGCCAGCGGCCACGAGGTGCTCGTCATCGAGAAGGACGCCGCTCTCGTCGAGCGCCTGTGCCCCACCGTCGACGTCACCTGGGTGGCGGCCGACGCCTGCGAGGTGGCGTCGCTCGACGCGGCGGGCATGGCCGAGGTGGACGTGGCGGTGGCCGCCACCGGTGACGACGAGGACAACCTCGTCATCTCCCTGCTGGCCAAGCAGGAGTTCGCCGTGCCCCGCGTGGTGGCGAGGGTCAACCATCCCAGCAACCAGTGGCTGTTCAACGAGTCCTGGGGGGTGGACATCTCGGTGTCGACGCCGCAGCTCATCACCGCCCTGGTCGAGGAGGCCGTGTCGGTGGGGTCCCTCGTGCGGCTGCTGCGCTTCGAGGGCGGCAACGCCAACCTGGTCGAGGTGACGCTGGCCGAAAGCTCCCCGGCGGCGGGACGGTCCCTCGCCGAGCTGGAGCTGCCCCGCGACGCCACGGTGGTGGCGGTGGTGCGCCAGGACCGCCTGGTGGTGCCGCGCGGCGACACGGTGCTGTCCAGCGGTGACGAGGTCATGGTCCTCGTGAGCGGGGACGCCGAGCACGCCGTGCAGCGCCTCCTGGTCGGGGCCTGATCCCGGCGCGTCGGCGGGCGCGGACCCCGGCTGCGCAGCCCGGACGGCCCCCGTCCGGCGAACGCCGTCCACGGCGCCCACCGCACCTACAATTCGCCCTGATGGAGGCGGCGTTCTTCGACCTCGACAAGACGGTCATCGCCCGCGCCTCGATGGCCGCCTTCGGCCACCACTTCTACCGGGGCGGGCTCATCTCGCGCTCGAGCTTCGCCCGGGCGCTCGCCTCCCAGCTCGTGTACCTGCACCTGGGGGCGAGCGAGCAGAAGCTGGCCCGCATCCGGGAGCAGGTCCTGCGCCTCACCCGGGGCTGGGACCAGGGCGAGGTGTCACGCATCGTGCGCGAGGCGCTCGACGACGTCGTCGAGCCCATCATCTACGCCGAGGCCCTGGAGCTCATCGAGCAGCACCACGCCTCGGGCCGGCGGACCTACATCGTGTCGGCGTCGCCCGAGGAGATCGTCCAGCCCCTGGCCGAATACCTCGGGGTGGACGGGGCCATCGCCAGCCGGGCCGTCGTGGACCTCGACGGGCGCTACACCGGGGAGATGGCCTTCTACGCCTATGGGCCCTTCAAGGCCGAGGCCATGCGCGACCTGGCCCGGTTCGAGGACATCGACCTGGCCGCCTCCTTCGCCTACTCCGACTCCTACACCGACGTCCCCATGCTGGAGGTGGTGGGTCACCCCGTGGCGGTGAACCCCGACCGCGTGCTCGCCCGCCTGGCCCGGGACCGGGGGTGGGAGACGGTGCAGTTCACCAGGCCGGTGCGCCTGCGCGACCGCGTGCCCGTCCCCAACCTGCCCACGGCGGCGGCGTTGACGGGCGCGGCGCTGGCAGCCACGGGGGCGGCCGCGTTCTTGGTCCGACGGCACGGGCACCGCATGGCCCGTGCCCTGGGCTGATCAGGCGGCGCGCAGGCGGCGGGCGGCGACGAGCCCGAGGGCGACCAGCACGGCGAGGATGAGGAGCTTCTTCACGCTGGCGATCCTACCCAGACCCCGCGCCGGTGCCCAGCCTCCGGCGCCACAACAGCGCAGGCCCAGGCCTAGACGGTGAGCAGGTCCCGGGCGCCGGTGTCGGAGGAGGGGTGGCGGAGCTTGGACATGGCCCGGGCCTCGATCTGGCGGATGCGCTCCCGGGTCAGGTTGAAATGCTCGCCGACCTCCTCGAGGGTGCGGGGCTCCCCCCGGTCGAGCCCGAAGCGCAACCGCAGGATCTCGCGCTCGCGCTCGTCGAGCGGCGACAGCAACCGGTTGATCTCGTCGGGCAACAGCGACGTGGCGGCCACCTCGAAGGGAGACTCGGCCGAGCGGTCCTCGACGACGTCGCCGAGCTCGGCGTCGCCGTCCTCGCGCAGCGGCTCCGACAACGACAGCGGCTCGGCCCGGAAGCGCAGCGCCTCGATGAGCTTGTCCTCGGGCATCTCGACCTCGGCCCCGAGCTCGGCCAGCGTGGCGGGCCGGCCCAGCTTCAGCTCCAGGCGCGCCTGCGCCTTCTGGACGCGGGCCAGGGTGTCGCCGGCGTGCACGGGCAGCCGGATGGTGCGGCCCGTGTTGGCGATGCCGCGTGTGATGGCCTGGCGGATCCACCACGTGGCGTAGGTGGAGAACTTGAACCCCTTGCGCCAGTCGAACTTCTCGACGGCGTGCATGAGGCCCAGGTTGCCCTCCTGGATGAGGTCGAGCAGCGGCAGCCCCGACGCCTGGTACTTCTTGGCGATCGACACCACCAGGCGCAGGTTGGACTGGACGAAGGTCTGCTGGGCCTGTTCGCCGGTCTGGATCTTGCGCTTGAGCTCCCGGCGCTTGGCCGGGGTGAGGTCCTTCACCTTGGTGGCGAGCTCGAGCTCGGCGTCGCGACCACCCTCGATGGTCTGGGCCAGTCGGACCTCGTCGTCCTTGGTGAGAAGGGGATACTGCCCGATGTCCGTGAGGTACAGACGGACCAGATCTTCTTCGTCGCGCTCGACGCGCTCCTTCGCCAACGTCTCAACCCTTCGTCAGAACCGGCCGTCGTGGACCGACTGCCGGTGCACACCCTTCCCCTGGTCGCCCACCACCGGGGGCCGGGTCGTCCGGCGTCCGGGGCACGCACGCAACCCGCCTGTGGATATCACTCTACCGGCGGAGTCAAGAGCCCCGGCCTGGGCGGCGCCCCGACACCCCCGGCCCGGGGTGCCGGCGGCCTCGGCGCGGCGGCCGTGGCGAGACCGCCACGCACGCCCGGGCCTGCCCCGCTGCCCTCAGTCCGGGGCGGTCGGGGGGTGGACCCACGGCCCCGGGGGGCCCGGCGGTGGCGCCGCCGGGGCCCCGGCGCCACCGCGGCGCGGGGGCGGCGGGAGGAACGGTCCGCTGCGCTCGTCCTCGGCGGGCGCCGACCCCGTCGGGGGGGTCACCGGAGCGCCCGGGGTGGCGAAGGTGGCCTCGGGGACCGGGGCCGGGGGGGCGGGCTCGGCGCCGGGGACGGGGGCCGACGGCGGGGGCGGGGGCGTGCCGTCGGCTCCGGGGGCGTCGGCACCGGGACCGCCGGTGCCCCACCCGCCCTCGGCCCCGGGCGGGGGGCCTGTGGGCCAGGCCACGAAGCCGGCCCCGGGACCGGCCACCATCTGCTCGAGCTGCTGCTGGTACGAGGTGACCACGGCGATGTCGTGGGGACGGCGCAGGAAGGCCTCGGCGAGCGCCTCCATGGCCTGCCACTGCTCCACCTCGTCGTGCAGCACGAGCCGCAGCGTGCGGGCCAGGGCGGCGTCGGACACGGCGTCGAGGCGTCGCAGGTGCAGGCCGTACCCGCTCACCAGGCGGGGCAGCACGACCCTGGCCATGCCCACCACGCGCAGGAGCGTTCCCCCCGCACCCGGCACGGTGACGCCCGGCATCGTGACGTCGACCCCCGGCGCCAGCGGCAGGTTCCCGGCCAGCACCCCGAGCATGCGGTCGACCTCGACGCTGGGGGGCACCGCCAGCGTGTCGGGGTCGACGGCGTCGAGCACGGGGAGGCGCTCGCCGAGCAGATCGGCGTGCCAGGCATGCTGGGCGCTGTAGACGTCGAAGACGAGCTGCGCCTCGGGTACCGACTCCGAGGCCGACCACGACCCCAGCACCTCGAACAGCCGGCGCTCGATCCACTGGTAGGCGCCGACCATGCGGGCCTGGGCCTCCAGGGGCAGCCGGGGGCCGTCGGCCGCCCCGACCCCGCCGCCGAAGGCCGCGCCGCCGAAGGCCAGGGCGGCGGCCTCGAAGCGCTCATCCACCGGCACTGCCCCCGGTCCCCGTGCCGCCGCCGGCGGCATCGACCGCCACCGCCACAGGACCGTGGTCGCGGTAGCGGTTGGTGATGGGCATGCGGCGGTCCTTGCCGAACGCCTTGGCCGTGATGCGCACACCCGGGGGCGACTGGCGCCGCTTGTACTCGGCCCCGTCCACCAGGGCGGCCACCCGCGCCACCACGTCGGGGTCGGCACCCCCGGCCACCACGTCCCGGATGGAGCGGTCGTGGAGCACGAGCGCCTCGAGGACGGGGTCGAGCACGTCGTAGGGGGGCAGGCTCTCGTCGTCGCGCTGGTCGGGACGCAGCTCCGCCGACGGCGCCTTGGTGAGCACCGACTCGGGGACGAGCGCCGTCCCGGCCCGTCGGTTGCGGTAGCGGCACAGGCGGTACACCAGGGTCTTGGGGACGTCCTTGATGACGGCGAACCCTCCGGCGCTGTCGCCGTAGAGCGTGGAGTAGCCCGTGGCCAGCTCGCTCTTGTTCCCGGTGGTGAGCACGATCCATCCCCGGGCGTTCGACACCGCCATGAGCAGCACGCCCCGCACCCGCGATTGCAGGTTCTCGTCGGTGAGCCCGGTCGGGGCGCCCCCGAGCACCGGGTCCAGCATGGCGGCGAAAGCGGCGTGGCCCTGCTCGATGGGGACGGTGGTGAGGTCGATGCCGAGGTTGGCGCTCAGCTCAGCGGCGTCGCGCACCGACCCCGGGCTCGAGTAGCGCGAGGGCATGGCCAGGCCGTGCACGTGGGCGGCGCCCAGGGCGTCCACCGCCACCGCCGCCACCAGCGCGGAGTCGATACCTCCCGACAGGCCGATCACGGCGTCGCTGAACCCGTTCTTGCGCAGGTAGTCGCGGGTCCCGAGCACCAGGGCCTCGTACACCTCGGCCTCCTCGTCGAGGACGGCCGGCAGCGCCGGCGCCGGTCGGGAGGCGCCGTGGCCCCTCCCGGCGCCCAGTTCCACCACGGGCAGCGTCCCGGCCCTGCCGTCGCCCCGCGCCGGGAGCGCCACGTCGACCACGAGGACGTGCTCGCGAAAGCGCGGCGCGGCGGCGAGGACGTCGCCGGCGGCCGACATGACGAAGGAGCCGCCGTCGAAGACCAGCTCGTCCTGGCCCCCGACCTGGTTGACGTAGGCCAGCATGCAGCCGGCCTCGGCCAGGCGCGCCCGGGCCGCCGTCAGGCGGTCCTGCTCCCGGCCGATGGAGAAGGGCGAGGCGTTGACGTTCACGACCAGGCGCGCACCGCCCGCCGCCTCGGCGGGGACGGGGCCGTCGGGGAACCACAGGTCCTCGCAGATCGACACGCCCACCGGGACCCCGGCGACGTCGTAGAGGTCGATGGGCCCGGACCCGGGGGCGAACCAGCGCTCCTCGTCGAAGACCCCGTAGTTGGGGAGCTTGCGCTTGTGGTACACGCCGCGCACGGCACCGCCGGTGCACACGGCGACGGCGTTGCGCAGCCGGCGGGGCGCCCCCCGCAGCGCCGCCTCCCGCGCCACCGCACCGGCGCCCGAGGCGTGGGCCACGGCGTCGCCCACGTCGTCGTGCCCGGCCACGTCCACGAAGCCGACCAGGGCGACGCAGCGACCCGAGGCCGCCGCCACCCGCTCGAGGGCGGCGAGATTGTCGGCGACGAAGGCCGGCTTGAGCAACAGGTCCTCGGGCGGGTACCCGGTGACGGCCAGCTCCGGGAAGGCCGCCACGTCCACGCCGTCGGCCTCGAGCCGCCCCAGCAGCTCGACCATGCGCGCCGCGTTGGCGTCGACCTCGCCCACCACGGTGTCGAGCTGGCACAGCGCCACGCGCAGGTGGGACACGCCCACGCAGCCTACTTGCGCCCCGGACGCCGTCCCCCCGTCCCGCTCCTGGCATGCTGCGATGGTGACCGCGGTGACGCTCCCGAGCGCCCTGGCGGAGCTGGCGGATCGCAGCGCCGCCCCGACGGGCGTGGCGGCGCTGCTCCTGCGCCTGGCCGAGGAGCGGCCCGCCGCGTTCGACACCCTGCTCGACGCGGGCGCGCCGACGCCGCTGGCCGTGGCGCTCGTGCGGGTGGCCGGTGCGAGCAACGCCCTGGGCCGGCTGTGCGCGGTCGACCCCGCCGCGCTCGAGGTGCTCGGTGCCCTCGACGAACCGGTGGCCCTCGACGCCGCCGACGCCGGGGCGCTGGCCCGGGCCAAGCGCCTCGAGCTGCTGCGCATCGCGGCGCGGGACCTGCTCGGCCAGGACGACCTCGACACCGTGGGCGTGTCGCTGGCTGCCCTGGCCGAGGGCGTCCTGCAGGGCGCGGTGGCGCTCAGCGCCCGGGAGGGGTCGGCGCCCCTGGCGGTGGTGGGCATGGGCAAGCTCGGGGGCCGCGAGCTCAACTACGCCAGCGACGTGGACGTGCTCTTCGTCACCGGGGACCGCCACGACGAGGAGCGGGCCCGGGCGTTGCTCGCCGTGGCCGGGGGTGCCGTGCGCGTCGACGCCAGCCTGCGCCCCGAGGGACGGGCCGGCCCCCTCACCCGGACGCTCGAGGGCTACCGCGTCTACTGGGGGCGGTGGGCGCAGACCTGGGAGTTCCAGGCCCTGCTCAAGGCGCGGGCCGTGGCCGGTGACCGGGGGCTCGGGGGGGCCTTCGAGGACGAGGCCGCCGCCCAGGTGTGGGGTCGGCACTACAGCGCCGACGAGCTGGCCGAGGTGCGCTCCATGAAGGCGCGCGCCGAGGGGATGGTGGCTGGGAGGGGTCTGGCCGGACGCGAGATCAAGCGCGGCGCCGGTGGCATCCGCGACATCGAATTCGCCGTGCAGCTCCTGCAGCTCGTCCACGGCCGCCACGACCCCGGCATCCGCCAACGCTCCACGCGCGCCGCTCTGGCCGAGCTGGGCGTGGCCGGCTACGTGGCGGCCGAGGACGCCGCCGTGCTCAGTGACGCCTACGGCTTCCTGCGCACGGTGGAACACCGGCTCCAGCTGGTGGAGGAGGAGCAGACCCACGCCGTGCCCGCCGACGGGGTCGCCCGGCGCCGGCTGGCCCTGGTCCTCGGCTACGAGGACGACGCCTCGGGGGAGGCCACGGAGCGCTTCGACGAGGCGCTGCGGCGGTGCCAACGCGACGTGCGCGCCATCCACGAACGGCTCTTCTTCCGGCCCCTGCTCGAGGCCTTCGCCGCCGTCGAGGCGCCGCAGGGCGCCACCCTGCGGCCCATGTCGCCCGAGGCCGTCGCCCAGCGGCTGGCGGCCTTCGGGTTCGCCGACGCGGCCCGCACCCGGGCCGCCGTGGAGGAGCTGGCGCGGGGGCTCACCCGCAGCTCCCGGCTCATGGCCCAGCTCCTGCCACTGTTGCTCGACTGGCTGTCGCTCTCCCCCGACCCCGACCTGGGCCTGCTGGGCCTGCGCACGCTGGTGGCCGGCGCCCACCGCCGGGCGCTGTTGGTGGCCACCTTCCGCGAGTCGCCCGAGGCGGCCCGGCGACTGTGCCTGCTGCTGGGCACGAGCCGGCTCCTGGCCGAGGCCCTGGAGCGCAACCCCGACCTCATCGCCGCCGTGGACAGCGACGGCGCCCTCGCCCCCACCCCGGGCCACGAGCTCGTGGCCGAGGCGGCCGAGCGCCTGCGCCGTGAGGGCGACACCGACCGGCGGCGGGCGCAGCTGGTGCGCCTGCGCCAGGACCAGCAGGCGCGCATCGCGGCGCGCGACGTCCTGGGCGTCGACGACGTGGAGGCCAGCGCGGCCGCCCTGAGCGCGCTGGCCGAGGCGCTGCTCGACGCGGCGCTGGTGGCCCTGGACCCGCCCATGCCCTTCGCCGTGGTGGGGATGGGACGCCTGGGCGGCGCCGAGATGGCCTACGCCAGCGACCTCGACGTGCTGCTCGTCTACGACGACGCCGAGGACACCGCCGGCGAGGCCGTGGCCGAGAGGCTGCTCCAGCTCATGCACGGGCCCAGCCCCGCCCGCCGGGTGGCCACCGTGGATCTGGGACTGCGGCCCGAGGGCGGGCAGGGCCGCCTCGCCCGTGACCTGCACGGCTACGGCGCCTACTTCGGCCGGTGGGCCGAGACCTGGGAGCGCCAGGCGCTGGTGCGGGCCCGGGTGGTCGCCGGGGACCGCGCCCTCGGGGCGCGCTTCATGGCCCTGGTGGAGGAGTTCGTCTGGGGGCGGCCCTTCGGCGACGACGACGTGGCCGCCATCCGCCGCATGAAGGCCCGCATCGAGCGCGAGCGCATCTCGGCCCACGACGACCCCCAGTTCCACCTCAAGCTGGGACGCGGGTCGCTGTCGGACATCGAGTGGACGGTGCAGCTCCAGCAGCTGCGCCACGGCGTGCCGGGGACGGGCACCGTGGCCACCCTGGAGCGCCTGGCCGCCGACGGGCTGCTGGCGCCGGCCGACGCCGCCGCCCTCCACGACGCCTACCGGTTCTGCGAGCGCACCCGCAACCGCTGGCACCTCGTGGGCGCGCTGGCCGGCGGCACCCTGCCCGGCGACGCCCTCCCGCCCCAGTCCCCGGCGCTGTCGCACCTGGCCCGCAGCCTGGGCACGACGCCCTCGGCGCTGCGCGACGAGTACCGGCGCGTCACGCGCCGGGCCCGGCGCGTCGTCGAGCGCGCCTTCTACGGCATCGACGCCCCCTGACATCGCCGCCCGGGAGGACGAGGGGCCCGAGTAGCATGGCCGGGCGGTGCTCGAGGTGAACGGGCGGTGACCGACATCCACGGCGGGCAGGCCGAGACGGTGGCGGGGGACCCGGGCGCGCCCGCCGGCGTCCCGGGGCGGCACGCCTCGGTGGTCAGCCCGGAGGTGGTGGGCCTCGTGCTGCGGCTCATGCCCGACGCCGCCGTGGTGGTCGACGAGGCGGGGCAGATCGTGGCGACCAACGCCGCCGCCGAGACCATGTTCGGCTACCCCCGCGGCGGCCTGCGGGGGGTGGCCGTCGACGTGCTCGTGCCCGACCGCTTCCGGCCCGGGCACGCCCGCCACCGCGCCACCTACGCCACCCATCCGACGCAGCGGCCCATGGGGGCGGCGGTCGAGCTGTGGGCCACGCGCCTCGACGGCACCGAGTTCCCCGTCGACATCAGCCTGGCCCCCCTCGGTACCCCCGAGCGGCCCCTCACCCTGGCATCGGTGCGCGACCTCACGGGCCGGCGCTCGGAATGGGAGTCCGGCGCCCGCCTGGCGGCCATCGTGTCGTCGTCGGACGACGCCATCGTCTCCATGGACCTGAACGCCACCCTCACGAGCTGGAACCCCGGGGCCCAGCGCCTCCTCGGCTACCAGCCCGAGGAGATCCTCGGCCGCCCCGTGACCCGCGTGGTCCCCGAGCGCCTGCGCAGCGAGGTCGAGGAGGCGCTGGCCATGGTGCGCGGCGGCGTGCACCTGCCCACCCGGGACACCGTGCGCCTCCATCACAGCGGGCGCGAGATCGACGTGGCCGAGTCGCTGTCGCTCATTCGCGACATCGCCGGCAACCCGGTGGGCATCTCGGCCCTGGTGCGCGACATCACCGAGCGCAAGCGCTCCGAGCGCGAGCTGCGACGCCTGCTCGTCGACGGCCAGCGACGCGAGCGCTGGCTGGGTGCGATCTCGGAGGTCCGCCTGGCCATGCTGGGCGGCGGGGGTCTCGAGCAGTGGCTCGCCCTGCTCGTGCGGCGCCTCGACGAGCTGACCGATGCCGACGCCGTCACCGTCGTGGTCGCCGCCGGCGACGGGGCGCACCTCGAGGTGGTGGCCGTGCACGGGCCCGCCGCCCCTTCGACCGGGCAGCTCGTGGCGCTCGAGGGCTCCCCCGAGGGGCGCGTCTTCACCTCCGGCCGGACGGTGTCGAGCGACCATCCCGACGGCGCCGGCGAGACCACGGGTGGCGGCCGACCGCTCGGCCCCGCCCTCCACGTGCCGGTGGTCACGGCCCAGGGATCCGGGGGTGTGCTCTCGGTGGCCCGTCTGGCCGGTGGGGCGGTGTTCAACGCCGAGGAGGTGCGCATGGTCGAGAGCTTCGGCCAGCAGGCGGGGCTCGCCCTCGAGCTCGACCGGGCCCAGGTCGACCGCGAGCAGCTGGCCCTCATCGGCGACCGCGAGCGCATCGCCCGCGACCTGCACGACCACGTCATCCAGCGGCTGTTCGCCGTGGGCATGTCCCTCCAGGCGGCCACCCACGCCGTGCACGACCCCGCCGCCGCCGAGCGCATCGGCGAGTCCATCGAGGAGCTCGACGCCACCATCCGCGACGTCCGCTCCACCATCTTCTCCCTGGCGCTGCGGCCCAACGAACGGGCCGAGGCGAGCCCCCGGGCCCGCATCCTGGAGGTGGCGTCGGGGGCGGCCACGAGCCTCGGCTTCCAGCCCCGCCTGCAGTTCGAGGGTCCCGTCGACACCAAGGTCCCCGCCACCTTGATCCCCGACGTCGTGGCCGTGGTGCGCGAGGCGCTGTCCAACGTGGCCCGCCACGCCCGGGCCACGCAGGTCGAGGTGCGGGTGGCCGTGCACGACGACCTGGCCATCACCGTGACCGACGACGGCGAGGGCATCGGCGACACCACGCGCTCGAGCGGGTTGTCCAACATGCGCGCCCGGGCCGAGGCCCGGGGGGGCACCATGACGGCCCAGGCCGCCGGCGACGGGAGCCGCCCGGGCACCCGCATCGTGTGGCGGGTGCCGCTCGACGAAGCCTGACCCCGGCGGGCCCGACCGCTCCCGGCCGGCACGACCCCGGGCCCCGGGACGGGGGGCCCCTCAGCCGTCGGGCAGGGTGGACTCGACGAGCTCCACGTGACGACGGGCGATGACGTGGACGTCGACGTCGCAGTCGGCGGCGAAGCGCAGCACCCGCTGCACCACCGAGCCCTTGGTGAGCTCCTCCCACCGGCTGCGGCGGCTCGAGCCGAGCACGATCTGGGTGACCTGGTGCTCGCGGGCGAAGTCCACGAGCGCCCGGGCCGGGTCGTCGCGCTGCAGCTCGTGCCACTGGGCGCCGAGGTCGTCGGTCAGCCGGTGCAACTCGGCCAGGGCCCCGACGTCGGGGCGCCGCCCCTCCTCGGAGGCCACGTAGACGGCGTGGAGGTCGGCCTTGGTGCGGGCCGCGATGCGCGCCGCGCGGCGGATGACGGCATCGGTCCCCTGGGCGCCGGTGACGGCCACCATGATCCGCTCGCGCGTCTCCCACACGGCCCCGGGGTGCCGGCCGCGCAGGAACTCGAGGAGCTCCTCCTCGGTCTCGTCGGCCACGAAGCGCAGCGCCAACTCCCGCAGCGCCACCAGATTCTCCGTGCGGAAGAAGTGGGTGAGGGCGCCGGGGACCTTCTCGGCCGGATAGATGTTGCCGTGCACCATGCGGCGCCGCAGCGCCTCGGGCGACGAGTCGATCAGTTCGAGCTGGTTGGCTCGCCGCACCACCCAATCGGGGACGCGCTCGCGCACCTTGGTGCCCGTCATGCGCTCCACGGCATCGGCGATGCTCTCGAGATGCTGGACGTTCACGGTGGTGATGACGCCGATCCCCGCCTGGAGGAGCTCGAGCACGTCCTGCCACCGCTTCTCGTTGCGCCCCGATCCGGGCACGTTGGAGTGGGCGAGCTCGTCCACCAGCGCCACGGCGGGCTTGCGGGCCAACACGGCGTCGACGTCCATCTCCTCGAACTGGGTGCCCCGGTAGGTGACGACCTTGCGGGGCACGACCTCGAGGTCCCGGATGAGCTCGGCGGTGCGCGGCCGGCCGTGGGTCTCGACGAAGCCCACCACCACGTCCGCCCCCCGCCGGTGGCGGCGCCAGCCCTCGTCGAGCATGGCGAAGGTCTTGCCCACACCGGCGGCCGCGCCCAGGTAGATGCGGAAGCGGCCCGTCGGGCCCACGGCGTCGGACTCCGTGAGAGCGCGGCCGGCGCCCACCTCGGCGCTGCCGGGCACCCCGACCGTTCCCGGCACGACCTCGGGGGGCGCGGCGTGCGACTCGGGCGTGGGGGCGGGGGGCACGCCGCCAGTCTGCCCCACCCCGGTAACGTGGAAGGCGAGGGACGCGAGGTACGAGCCATGAGTGCGATGCGGCGGGGA
>Ga0335078_10000365_pt1 | contig 71309 bp, 34 predicted proteins | sample Lox_Sample_32_FD_206711 | JGI IMG/M metagenome (GOLD analysis project Ga0335078, IMG submission 206711) | Soil microbial communities from Loxahatchee National Wildlife Refuge, Florida, United States - Lox_Sample_3.2 | ecosystem: Environmental > Terrestrial > Soil > Wetlands | place: USA...
CTGAATTTCCCAAGTTTTTCGCCTGCCAGAGTCAAATTGTCGCCATCGCCCACACGAAGATGTGCAGCATGCCAGCCGACCCCTCCCTTTGCGGGCATCTTGACTGTGGATGCGCGACTCCCATCGGAGAATCCGTGCTGATTCCGACGACGAGCGACGCCGCAACCGAAACGGGAGCGGGGCTGTCAACATGCTTTCAGTCTTCAGCCCTCCCGGCCTTGGCGCGTGCGAGGAAGGAGAGGCCCTTGCCCTCTTGTATGATTTTGCTTGGGCCTGCCCAATCCCCTCCCTCACATTGGGGTTTGATGATGAGGTTGAAGGTATATCATTCCCCAGCAGGCAACATCAGCTATTAAAGGCGCCTTTCCGTGGCTGATCATTCACGTTCGTGTGTTGAGACCCTGCTAGTAGCACGCCCTTTCAATTCTCGATTGGAGCTCCACCCATGACCTACCCCGCCTTGCGTGGTCCGGCGATTTATCTCGTGGTTTCTCTACTCACTCTCGCTTCAGCCCTGGCGATCAAGGGGCAGACTCCCGAAGGCCGGCGGGGCTACTATTCAAGCCCGTCTTTGCACGGCGATACGGTTGTCTTCACCTCGGAAGGCGATCTTTGGACGGCGACCGTGCACGGCGGCGCAGCGCGGCGGCTCACGACCGGCTCAGGTATCGAAGATGAGGCACGGATTTCGCCCGACGGAAAGACAGTGGCATTCAGCGCCGATTATGAAGGACCGCGCGAAGTGTACACCATGCCGATCGACGGAGGACTACCCCAGCGGCGCACCTGGGATGGCGACTCGGAGCCGGAAGGCTGGGCTCCGGACGGACGCCTGCTGATTGCGACCGGCCGTTACTCCACGCTGCCGGAAACCGAGTTGGTGCTGGTAGACGATCACGGGGCGCGCGAGATCGTACCATTGGCGCAAGCTGCAGAGGGTGCGTATTCGGCCGACGGTCACACGCTTTATTTCACCCGCTGGCCAAGGCAATGGAGCGAGACGAAGCGTTACAAGGGAGGCTGGGCTGAGAACATCTGGCGCTTCGACGGCAAAGAGGAAGCCGTTCCGCTGACCGGCGATTATCCCGGCACGTCGACAAATCCGATGTTCTGGAACGGACGCGTTTATTTTCTTTCCGATCGCGATGGCGTGATGAATGTCTACTCGATGGACGCCCAAGGCCACGACGTGAAGGAAGAGAGCCATCAGCACCTCTTCGGTGTCTCGTCGGCGTCGCTGGATGAAGGGTGCATTGTGTACGCATCGGGCGCGGATCTGTGGCTGCTCGATCTGAAGAGCGGGAAGGATGAGATTGTACCCATCACGCTGGTTTCGGATTTCGATCAGCTTCGCCAGCACTGGGTGACAAAGCCGGTCCAGTATCTGACCCAGGCGCACATTTCTCCTGACGGATCGCAGATTGTGCTGACCGCACGCGGCGAGATCTACGTAGTGCCCGCAAAGGCGGGCCGCGTCGTCAAGGTGGCGGGCGAATCAGATGTGCGTTATCGCGAGGCCCGTTTCCTGCCCGACGGCAAGAACATTGTGGCGCTATCTACGAAGAGCGGCGAAGCAGAGTTCTGGAAATTCCCCGCCAACGGTGAAGGCGAGCCTGAGAAGTGGACGAAGGACGCCAAGGTGCTGCGCTGGGAGGGAGTGCCTTCACCCGATGGCCTTTTGCTGGCGCATCGTGACAAGGACCACCAGTTGTGGATTTACGATGTCAAGGCAAAGAGCGACAAGCGCATCGCGCAATCAATGAACGGCGACTTCAGAGGCTTGAGATGGTCACCGGATAGCCGCTGGCTCGTCTATGTCGAGACCGCCGACAACACCTTCGACCAGATCAAGGTTTTGAACATCGCGTCGGGCGAAATCAAGCCGGTCACCTCTGACCGGTTCGACAGCGAGAACCCGGTGTGGAGCGCGGATGGCAAGTGGCTCTACTTTTTATCGGACCGAAATCTGAAAACGACGGTTCAGTCTCCGTGGGGACCGCGTGCACCGCAACCCCACTTCGATCGGACCACGAAGATTTACGAACTCGCGCTCACGCCCGGCCTGCGTTCGCCGTTTTTGCCGGCCGATGAACTGCATCCTGACACCCCGGAAAAGAAAGACACCGAAAAGCCCGATGCTGAAAAGCCACAGGACAGCACGCCGCCTGCCGCAGGCACAGATAAAAAGCCGGCGGATCTCGACAAGAAGCCGCAGAGCGGTAAAAGCGACAAGGACGAGAAGAAGCCGCCTGAAGTGAAGATCGATTTCGCCGATCTCCAATCGCGCGTAGATGAAGTTCCCGTGCCGCCCGGCAACTACCGCTCGCTCGATGCAACGGAAAAGCGGCTCTGCTGGATCAATAGCGGAGACGGGCCGGAATCCAAGGCCGCCCTGCAATGTCTCGACATTGCCAACAAAGGAGACGAACCAGATACCGTGCTTTCTGATGTGAAGGGATACGAAAACTCCCTCGACCTCAAGAAGATGATGGTGCACAAGGACGACGAATTCTACGTCTTCGATTCCGGGGTGAAGGGAAAAGAATTGTCCGACGCGAAGACGCTCGCGAAAAGCGCGGCCGACCTTTCCCACTGGACCATCGCGATCGATCCCCGCGACGAATTTCACGGGATCTTTCTGGACGCATGGCGGCTTGAGCGCGATTACTTCTACGACCGCAGCATGCAGGGCGTCAACTGGACCGCCATGCGCGACCGTTATCTGCCGCTGATCGATCGCGTGGCAACCCGAGACGAGCTGAATGCAGTGATTGCGCAAATGGTGAGCGAGCTCTCGGCATTGCACACGTTCGTGAGGGGCGGCGACGATCGCAAACCGGCCGACAAGATCGAAACTGCGACGCTGGGCGCGGTGTTGCGCCGCGACGAAAAGGCCGGCGGTTACGTGGTGGAGCACATTTACGAGCACGATCCCGATTTGCCCAACCAGGCGCCCCCGTTCGCGCGTCCCGATTCGCTCGTCAAGGAAGGGGAAACGATTGTCAGCATCGACGGCCAGACCCTGTTGAGCGTCAGTGACGAGCGCGAACTGCTGCGCGGCAAGGCTGGGCAGCAGGTGATGCTGAAGGTGAAGAACGCCAAGGGCGAAACGCGCGACGTGCTGGCAAAGCCCATCAGCGAAGAAACTGACAGTCGCATGCGTTACGCAGAATGGGAGTATTCGCGGCGGACGAAAGTTGATGAGGCGTCGAAGGGCATGATCGGATACGTCCACCTCCAGGCGATGGGCCCCGAGGACATCAACCAGTGGGCGCAGGAGTACTTTCCGGTTTTCGATCGGCAAGGATTGATTATCGACATGCGGCACAACGAGGGCGGGAATATCGACTCGTGGCTGCTCGGCGAATTGTTGCGGAAGGCGTGGTTCTATTGGCAACCGCGCATCGGCAACCCGTCGTGGAATATGCAGTACGCATTCCGCGGGTACATCGTGGTGCTGTGCGACGAACAGACTGCGTCAGACGGCGAGGCCTTCAGCGAGGGCTTCAAGCGGTTGCACCTGGGCACCCTGATCGGCACACGGACCTGGGGCGGCGAAATCTGGCTTTCCGGCAGCAACAGACAAGCCGACAATGGCGTGGCCACGGCTGCCGAGGTGGGCGTATATGGGCCGGAGGGAACTTGGTTGATCGAAGGACACGGCGTGGACCCGGACAAAGTAGTGGATAATCTGCCGCATGCCACGTTTGCAGGATCGGACGCGCAGCTTCAGGCGGCAATGGATCTGTTGACGCAGGAGATCAAGGAAGATCCGCGGCCCGTCCCACCGCATCCGCCCTATCCCGACAAGTCGTTCAAATACCGGCCTTAGTTGAGAACGGAGACGGCGGGCATTTTCAAGAGATTAGAAACACTTAAGGTCCATTCAGGAAGCGGTTTCCCGAATGATCAAGGGCACTCCTCAGAACCGCGGCCCGCAAAATGGAGCAACAAGCTCTAAAACCTATACCCTTAGATGTTCAACGATTTCTGGCGTGCCCGCGCCGCCCGCGGTGCGGCAATGAGCGTGAAGGCTACGAGGAAGATGGAAGAGGCGATGTAGGACAGGTGGCCGTGACGGAGATCTTCGGTGACGAGCTTGAGAGCGAGCAGCGCGAGGACCCCGTAACCCAACCACGTCAGTTCGCGGCGGCGCAAGCGCGCTCCACCGGCCACCAGCGAGAGTGCAGCCGCACACAAAACGACGGTGCGAATTAATGCCAGGTGATGAGCGCCGGGCATCACGAACAGCGCTGTGAGCGAGACGAGAAGGTCGACGATCAGAGCCACTACGGCGCCGGCTGCGAGCACGGCCAAGCCCAGCTGCAGCGCCTGCGTCGCCCAGTTCTGGTCCCTTGTGGGACGCGCGAGCAGGTAACACAACGCTGCGCTGGTCGTGATCAGCCATACCTCCGCGGCTGGCGCCCCTTGCGGCGTTCCGACAAGCGCGCTCTCCAGGAAGTTCAGCAGCCCCGAAGCCGCTGAGGCAGCCAGCAGGAACACAATTCCGTAGAACCCGAAGAGCATGCGGCACTCATGCCAACCCAACCAAACTGCCCCCGGCGCAATCGTGCCCAGCAGCAGGATCAAGGACCAATGTGGCAGGCACTGGAAGCTTCCGGCGAGAAGCAGCACTGCGCTCCAGGCAGCAAAGACAGTGACATTGCGCCGCCGGGAATCGCTCGAGAAGACCGTGAAAATCGCGGTAAAACACCCCACGGAGAGAACCAGGCAGACTACGCCGAGAATCTTCAGGCCGGCTGGCTGACCGAAGTCGGCCACGCTTACTGCGGCGAGGAGAAAAGCAACGATGGTCTGAATGGTCTCGAATGCCGTGATCTCTTGCGCGCGCAACAAGGTCCTGACGCTCACGCTGGCCGCAAACAAAATGAAGATCGCGATGCCGGGAGCGAGCAGTACGCCACGGCTCAGGGGCGGGAAACCAGAAGATGGCCCGGCGAAATAGATATAGATCAAGATCCAAATGGCCGCGTCGGCAGCGGCCGCGATCAGGGCTCTGGCCTCGGGCACGCGATCGCATCCCGGCACAAGCTCGCAGGCTGCCGAAACGACGAGCAGGCCCGCCACGAAAGGCAGAAAATGGTGCGAAGCCGTGGCAAGCGCGAGAGCGAGCGCGGCTGAGGCAATGCAGGCCACACGCAGCACGGGCTTCAAGTCGCGCTGCCATGACAGAGCCAAGGCCCCCAGCGCAAAAATGGAGACCACCGCGGCGGCTGCGGCAGCTGGAAGCACCTTGAAGCGCAGGGTCAACTCCCAGAGCATGGGAGCGAGAATGAGCGCCGATGTACAGGCGTAGATGGCACTGGCGATGCGCCGCCCACTGCGTACGCGCGACGCCCATACCAGCCAAAGAATTGCGTAGGCGATGCCGGCAACGGCGACGATGAGGCGAGGCAACGCGTTTGCCTCCTCGATTGCGCGGAGCAGATACGCGCCGGCGATGCCAAACAAAGCCTTGCCCAGCACCGGAAAGAGGCTGCCGGCCTGAGGTACTTCACTGGACAAGAGCGTAGCAACGAGCGATCCTTCCGGCTCCGCCGAATGACGCGGCCACCGCGCCGCGAGCGGGTGCTCGAGTGCATCGACACGCTGTTCCAACGCTTCCAGGCGTTTCTTGAGTCGCTCGATTTCGCCGGGAGGATCGTGCATGATTCCCAACCGCTGACTCGCAGGCGCCCGCGCTCAGTCGCCCGCGGTTGCCTGGTGCAGGCTCTTCTCAGGCCATGGAGGCAGCAGCTTGACGAGCCCCCACAGGAAGAGCATAGGCAGAATGACTAGCCCGATGGCCACCAGCAAGCCTTCGCGCGAAACCAGTCCGACCTTGTAGGTGGTGTAACCGAGAAAGCTCTTGGAGAAGAGCTGCCCGCCGATGACGACGTTCCACCGCATGGCAAAGATGCCAACAAGCGCCAGACATCCCGACAGAACGTAGAGGCGCTTGCGTACTGCTTCGCGAAGGCGAATCACTTGGGTGAGGAACAGCAGGATAAGCGGCGTCACCGTGCCGAGAAGAATCTGAATCACGATGTGTGGAATGTAGAGCCGCGTATGCACCATGAAGTCGAGGCTGCGGAAGGATTCGTCGGCCTCGTAGATGCGGTGGACCAGGTCGAGCATCTCCAGGCTGAAGTCGATGATGAAGATGTAGAACATGTACATGGCGATGGTATCGACGCAGCGGATGTCGATCTGCTGGCGGCGCAGTTTGGTGCCGGCCATGTAGAACAGCAGGACGGCGGCAATGCCCGACACCATGGCCGAGAAGATGAATACCACCGGCATGAGCGGAGAGGACCACCAGGGATTGGCTTTGATCGATCCGAAGATGAAGCCGACGTAACCGTGCAGCAGGAATGCCGAGGGAATACCGACCAGGGTTACAATCCAGCCTACCTTTTCGTCGAGGTGGAGCGAGCGCTCACTGATGTTGCTCGAGCCCAGCGTCATGATCTTGTAGATCACGCGTAGCAGACCCTTTGATTGCTGCGAGAGGATCACGATATCGCGGCGGTAATCGAGCCAGATTTCGAAGACCAGCACTGCCATCAGGTACCAGAGGTACACGTAGCCGAACATGGCCATGGCCGAGGTGCTATGGGGGGTGAAGTACATCTCTGGCGAGCGCTCGGGGTGTCCGAGGTGCAGCTGCAGGGGCAGCGGCGCGTCGAGCAGAAAAGCAAGCGCTGTGAGCAGCGCCAGCCGGTAGGTCGGCTTCACCGCTTCTACCCTGAAGACGCGCTCTAGCGACGCCAGAATGAATGCGCCTGCCACCAATCCCGTGATGAACGGGTACAGAACGATCAATATGCTCCACTGCAGAGCATATTCGTTGGGATACATGAAGCCGACAACGCCGTTCATAGATACTGCTCCTAGCTTTAGCTCTTAGCTTCTTTCTTGTCGGCTCTTGCCGCTGCGCCTTCCGACCGCACCATGTAGCGAAGAGCTAAAGGCTAAAAGCCAATGACTGTTTCTTTCATCGCACCGATCCATCCAGCCCGAAGTAGTACGCCTTTGCGCCGGTGGCCATCTGCGGCTTCAACACCTGCACGGGATGGGTCTTCAGGAACTCATGAATGGGGTCGCTGGGATTCTTCAGATCCGCCAGTTGTCGCGCGCCCGTGGGGCAGGCCTCGCAACATGCCGTGGTGAGCCCCTTGGTGATGCGGTGATAGCACAACGTGCACTTGTCCGCCACGCGCTTGGTGGGATGCAGGTAGCGACAGCCATACGGGCAGGCTTGGACGCAATACGCGCAACCCAGGCAGTAGGTCTGGTCAATCAGAACTACGCCGTCGGGGCTCACAAAGGTGGCGCCCACCGGACAAACCTGCGTGCAGGGCGAGTCGGCGCAGTGGTTGCACATCTTGGGAACGAAAAAGTACTTGCCCGCGTCTTCCTGAGCGACGGGAAAACCTTCCTTGCCGCCATCGGGCGAGATCACCTCGGGGGTGGTCATGTTCGTGTCCGTAACGTGATAGCGCTCCACCCAGGTACGGAAGTAGCCATCAGGCACGTCATTCTCCGCCGCGCAGGCGCGGACGCAATTGCCGCAGCCAATGCATTTGGGAATATTGATGAGCATGCCCCACCAGTGTTCGCTCATCTGGTAGTTGGGCGAGGCTTCGGGAGTACCTGCCTCGACGAATTTCCAGGCCACGGCCGCGGCGGGCAAGAGAATAAGCAGATGACGCCTGCTGATGTTCATTTCGCACCTCCCGCGGCGGGATTTGCGCCTGCATCCGATCCGATGGCTGGGCTATGGGGGTTATGACAGGTTTGGCAAGGGACTCCGCCCATATGTTCCGTCGGATCCACCTGAGGGAAGTCTTTGGGCTTAGCCGCGCTGGCGGTGTGGCAACGCGCGCACAGCACCAAGGTGTCGGGCTTCGCCGGCGTCACCGACGTCGGATCGTCGGCGTGCGAAGCCAGCGCGCCGTGGCAGGCCTCGCAATTTACGTGGGCATGGGCACCTTTTGTCTTGGTGTCGGCAATGTCGGTGTGACAGCCTTCGCATGTCTGGTGCCCGGCAAACTTGACCGGACGCGCGGCGATTTGACCTATCGCCGCCCCGCGATAGTGCCCATACTGCCCGAAGGTCTTTGGGACGACGTAGCCGCGCAGAACCAGAAACGCAATGAAGGCGACGACAAAAAGCCCCGCAAACCGGAAAAGATGTCCTGCATCCTTCAGACCGCTCATGAAGCACTGTCTCCGTACAGCCTGGCCGCGAGGTCGTGTTGTGATGTGATTTAGCGCACTCCCGACACCTCTTAAGTTAGGTACTGGATACAGCACTGTATGTGAGGCCGCTCACAAGTCGATGTGACACGATGCACACGCAGTAGTCGATGTGCGATCACGTCACACTTCCCGCCGGCTACACACTCAAGCGCTTCAACACCGTGCGGCCTGACTCGACGGACCTCGCGTTCCCGTGTGACTCGTGACTTAACTTCAGTCGAATGCGAGGAGTACTTCAAATCCACTACCTGCCCGATGCTGCTTTGAGAAAGCGCCTCCGCTTTCAGGTGCAATGTCTGATCGGCAATCCCGGCTCCCGAATTCCCCGCGGCCTCCTCAAGACCGGGTAAAATCCCGGTGTCGACACTCTTATCCTTGCTTTGATCCGTAATGCACGAGGACTTCGATTCCATAGCGCAATTGAAGCTCCGCGAGGGGATCGAATCGATCTTCATACACCCGAGGCGTTCAAGCAGCGAACTGCGAGTTGTCCGTCGGTGAGAGCCAACCCGCTGTCGCAACCGCGGTTTCTTTTTCTTTCGAGATTTGGCAATCAAGCTCTGGAATCGGTGATAAGCGGAACTGCGGATTCTTTTTGGAGCGACAGATGGAGAATTCACCATGAAAATGCAGCCTGAAATGCACCGCCGGGATTTCCTCAAGACAAGCGCCGCGCTGGCCGCAGCCAACTTGTTCCCGCAGGTTGGTTCCGCGAGCTTCTCGGGGTCGATCAACCGCTCGGCACTCGTTCGTAGACACACGGTCACCCTTCGCCAGCCCGACCCCCTTGGCGTCCTGGCAGTTGGCAACGGAAATTTTGCATTTAACGCCGACATCACCGGCCTGCAAAGCTTTCCGGAGTATTACGAAAAGTCTATGCCAATTGGGATTCTCTCCAATTGGGGTTGGCACAGCTTTCCCAATCCCAACGGATTCAGTCTCGAAAATTTTCCCGACACGTGCTGGGACATCACGCGAAACGGAAAACCTGCCAAAATCTGCTATCCGAGCATCGCCCCGCTGGTTCAGGGGGTTGAAACCGGAGTGCCTGAAGAGGCGGAATATCTTAGATCGAACCCGCACAAATTCGGCATCGGAAGAATCGGCCTCGAAATCACAAAAGCCGACGGCTCCAGGGCAGGCATAGGCGACCTCGAGAGGATTGACCAGAAATTGGATATCTGGACCGGCCTGCTTACCAGCAGCTTTCAAGTGGAAGGCGAGCCGGTCTATGTCGAAACCGCGGCCCATCCCCAGCGTGATGAAGTTGCCATTCGCATCCGCTCGCGCCTCATTGCATCCCGCCGGCTCAAGGTGAAAATTGCCTTTGCCTACGCTCAAGGAGTTTGGGGATTCACGTACGAAGACTGGACCCAGCCCGCGCGCCACCGCACAACGGCTGCAATGCGCGGCAGCCATGGAGCCGATTTCGATCGTCAGTTGGACGCCACGCGCTTTCTGGTCCGGGTTTCATGGTCGCCCGGCTTATCCCTCGCAGCCACCGAGCCTCATACCTGGTTGTTCTCCTCCGCTGATGACGCCGGTTCCATCGAACTCGTTGCCTGGTTCTCGCCCCATCCTATCCAGGGCGAACCTGACCCGCTCGCTGCGGTTCAATCCGCATCCGCAAAGCACTGGCAGCAATTCTGGATGAGCGGCGGTGTGATCGACCTCTCCGATACTGGCGATCCCCGAGCGCAGGAGTTGGAGCGTCGCCTTGTGCTGTCCCAGTATGTTACTGCCGTCCATTCCAGCGGCAGCCTGCAGCCGCAGGAAAGCGGCCTTGCCTGTAACACATGGTTCGGCAAGTTTCATATTGAAATGTACTGGTGGCACTGTGCGCACTTCGCGCTTTGGGGCCTACCCGGGCTCCTCGAAAACAGCATGGGCGAGTTGATCCGCATCCTGCCCAAGGCTCGCGAGATCGCACGCAAGCAGGGGTTCGCCGGAGCACGGTGGCCGAAGATGATCGGCCCGGAAGGCAATCAGTCTCCTTCGCCAATCGCGCCCAAGCTGGTACGGCAACAGCCGCACCCCATTTATATGGCGGAGCTCCTCTATCGCGCCCATCCCAGCGCGGCCACTCTCCTGAGATACAAAGACGTCGTCCTGGAGGCTGCGGAGTTCATCGCCTCCTTCATGAACTGGGATCCCGAAAGGAGACCTTATGTCCTCGGCCCGGGCATCTATACCGCGGATGAGCATCATCGGGATATCGAGCACAATATCAATCCGGCGATGGAGCTGGGATATTGGCACTGGGCTCTCCAAACCGCGCAGCCCTGGCGTCGGCGTCTCGACTTGCCCCGAAGTGCGGAGTGGGACAAGGTGCTCGATAACATGGCTCCCTTGCCGGTTCAACATGGCGTTTACCCGGTGCTCGAGTCAGTTGAGGAGCCTGGAGCGTCGATGATGGCAACGTGGTTGTATGGCATCTTGCCCGGCGATGGGGTCGATCTCGGAGTCATGCGCCAAACTTTCGAGCAGTTGCTCAAGCCGATGATGACGCGCACTCCGCTCACGTTCGTGGGCACTGCCGAGCCGATGATGGCGATGTGTGCAGCGCGCTTGGGCCAGCCGGCACACGCCGTGGATCTGCTGGTCGGCAAATATGACAAGAATCCGTTTATGGTCTCCGGCTATGCCCGCGGCTACGACGGGATTCCAGTCTTCCTGCCTTCCAACGGAGGCTGGCTCGCGGCAGCTGCCATGATGGCCTTCGGTTGGAGAGGAGCTCCCTCTGGTTCCGCCCCCGGCTTCCCATCGGATTGGCGCGTTCGCTGGGAGGGCTTGCAGTCTCTGCTGTGACGGACCTTGCTGAACGGCGAGCACAACATCTCTGAAGCTCAGCAGATCAGTCCTGATAACCCGGCCGGCTCTCTAAATTGGGGCGGCTGGTGGGGATCGAACCCACGACATCCTGAGCCACAGTCAGGCGTTCTGCCTCTGAACTACAGCCGCCATGTACCCTATCGATTGTAGCATCGGTGCGGATGGATTGAGGCGGCCGGAGAGGAGCGAAACGCCTGTTGCGCGAGCGGGATGCGAGTACGGTTAGGAGTGATTCGCCGGCGAGCGGCGGAGAAGTGGATCGCTGGAATCGCGGCGCGTGGATCTTCCGCAACGAAACGCTGAAGAAGTTGGAGATTCTGCTCGACGAACTGTTCCGCGTGCCCGGCACGCAGATCCGGTTCGGGCTCGATGGGATCATCGGGTTGGTGCCGGGACTGGGCGACGTGCTGGCGGGATTACTGTCGCTGATCATTCCGCTAGCAGCGTGGATTCGCGGCGTACCCTATGTGACGCTGGCACGCATGGCTGCGAAGCTGGGCATCGGGGTGCTGGTAGGAACGATTCCGATCTTCGGCGACGTGTTCGACATTCTGTGGAAGGCCAACCGGCGCAACTATCGGCTGCTGCAGCGTCACCTAGGCGCACCGCTGCAGCATACCTGGCGCGACTGGGGATTTCTGCTTCTTCTGGGCGGGGCGATTGCGGTGACGTTCGCCATTCCGGTGGTGCTGGTGGTATGGGCGGCAGCGTGGCTGCTGCGGCATTGAGCACGGCGGGCGGCGCGATTCGGGTGGCGTGGGGGCGCGAGTGGGAGCGCAGCCAATCGGGTTACAATCGAAGATGATCATCGGGGCGTAGCGCAGTCTGGTAGCGCATCTGCTTTGGGAGCAGAGGGTCGTGGGTTCAAATCCCTCCGCCCCGACCATCGTAAAGCATAGATATTTCAAGCGATATGGCCGATTCCGGCCACGCACCTGCTTTTCCCCGCCACAGCACTGTAGTCGATTTTGTAGCTGTTCCCGCATCGATGACTTTCCACGTGATCCTCCAGTGGGAACTCCTGACGGAAGTCCGTTCTAACTCCTTGCAAGATTTCCCTATGTCCGATTCGATCGACGTGCCGAATTGTGGACTATGATTTTGTATCCAGGATCGCTTCCTACTCAAAGAGGTGCGCCGTGGGAAACAGCAAGAAGACAACGGACTGGCTGGGAAACGAAAAAGAAGAACACTTCGACGACAAAGGGAACAAGGTTGGTGAGACTCGATTCGATACCAATATTTGGGGTCAACCGGTTCAGACGCATTACGATTCCGAAGGCACAAAGACCGGAACCACCAAGAGCGGCACGGATTGGCTAGGCAACGACCGGGCGGAGCATTTCAACACTAAGAATGAGCGGATCGGGACCTCCAAGAACGAGCAGGATTGGCTCGGAAACGATGTGCAACGCCACTATAACTCGTCGCGGGAGAAAGTAGGAGAGACGAAGCGAAGAGAAGATTGGTTTGGCAATCCGTACAAGGAGCAGCCAATCCGCCTTGCAATTAGAGAGGGGAGATAATGAGCGAAACGGTGAACATACTCAGGCTCATCGCAAAGGTGGGCTCCGTATGGGTGATAGGGGCTCTCCTTGCTCTTGGCTCAGAAAAGCTTCTTCCATCAGATCGCGCTCTGGCTTTTCATCGTGGAAACATTGCATATGCAATCGCGATGAACCGTATCTCACTGTGGGTCTGCATTATCGGGGCCGCCGTCGCGAGCCTTGTTATGGTCGTAACGTCGGCGCTAAAGGCGCTATGGATCAAATATCCATAGATGTGTGCACATGCCCCAATGGCATCCGACCTCAAAATGCGCTGGTTCGTGGCTGACCTTTTTCGTCGCGAAAGAATGCTGTCGAAAGCGCCTCAAGGATTCCTTCGAGAAATGCTCGCTGAGGATTTCGGCTGTAGTCAATTTTGTGTCGGTCAAAGCACAGGCGTTCCCCAAGAATCAACAAAGACCGGGTGAAAGCGACCGCCGGTTTCCATCTAAAGCACTTGCCGCCCACAAATCTCACCAAAGCTCCACAATCGGTTTGACCTGCTTTGGGAGCAGAGGGTCGTGGGTTCAAATCCCTCCGCCCCGACCATCCTTAAAAATCAATGGGTTACGCCGGAATCACTCCTGCATGAAATAGTAGATTCAGAAGGTTTTTACGCAAGAGTTCACGGCCATTAATTGTGTGCTTCATCGCTGTGAGCGCATGACGCTCAATTGAAAGCAGCCTCAAGCAGAACGCAATTGGGTGAGCAACGCGCCGAGCGATTCCCGATCCAAGCGGCTTCAGACTCCGCCAGATTCGCTCTGCTAGAAGTTGAAATCGCAGCCGCAAAAGGACGACCCATGCTGTCATGGGTATTCCTTCGAATCAAGGAGTCAAAGGCTCAAAGCTGCTCTGAATGGGTTCTGGCCGAGTGTTCGAGTACCTGTTGAATGTGCACGTCCACCTGCCTGAGCACGGCAGGAGCCACGGCGCAGCCATCGGTTTCGTAGCTGAGAAGGGGCATGCGGTGTTGAATGCTGATTGGTTTGAGAATCGCCTCGGAGATTCTAAAGGGAAGGCAGTTGAATGGCCCGATCAAGATGATGCCGTCGTAACCTTCGTATTCTGCATTCAAGCTCCGGCCGACTGTCGGTGTGACCTCGCCGAAGATCTGCGGCGAAATGTGCTGCGAGCTCTTCTCCATCTCACCAACAACGTCGTTGGACCTGGAAATCAGAAGTCCCGTCTTCAGGAAAATCTCTCGGTAGTGCTGCTCGGCTTTTCTTCCGGCCTGATATCCCCACCATTGCTGCAGATACTGTTGTCCGTCTGGTTCCAGCATCCTTGTGCAGGCCTTGGCGAGGGCCAAACCTCCCGGCTTCAACCCCCAATTATTGGCCATTTCCCTCATGCCGTCATAAGTGACATAGAGGAACAACTCGGTGAGATCGACGGGCTTGAGGATAATTCCGCGCGCGGCATAAAGGTCGCGGACCCCATCCATGAAGAATGGACTGAAGCGGGCGAAGAAGTCACCTGTGACGACCACCTTGGGACAGGCAGCGGGATTTCGCGTCAGCGGTAGCTCGGTCAAATGCTCAACAAATGCGGGCAGTTGGGAAGAGAATTCATCCAGCGTTCTGGCCTTGAACCTGAATTGTTTCCACTCGTGCTGAAACTGTTCGATACAACCGGGAGCGCCCACTACGCGCAGAACATAATCGATCTCGACGAGGATATCCGCAAGCAAGATAGCGGGGGACAAATGATTCATTAGAACGGAGGGCCCGAAGCCGAGATAGCCATCTCCCGATCCGGGGCAGACCATGAATACATCGGCCAACTGATGCTCGACGACGAACCTTTCGAAATACTCCATATAGGCTTCGGCTGCGCAAGGAGCGCCACCGCGCATCATGAAGAAGCCGACGATCTCACCGGGCCTGCGATCGCGATGGACTTTGATGAGTTGCCCGATGGCGAGAGGCAGCGGAAGACATTCACGGCCGGAGGTGAATTGGAGGCCCAAGTCGAGCTGACCGCGATCGATGGGAACCTCCTGGCCGGCGTGTAAACCAAGCCAACCGAGGGCCATGGCCGCGGACTGTTCGTGGTATTGCGAGAAGTTAAGAAGATGCAACTTAACGCGCGGGTCAGTGAGCGGCACTCGCTCGCCATTGGAATTGAGAACGATGCCGCCCGTGAGAAGTGTGCAAGGGGTAAACGGCCGGGCAGGTCTGGCTTGAGACGCGCGGTAATTCTGCACCACGTCGAGAAAGGCTTCAAGGCGCGTTTGCACACCTGCATCGGCGGTGTGAGCGTCGATTTCCAAAATCAGATACGGCTTGGATCCCAATTGGGATGCGAGCAGCGAGTGCGTGAATGCATCGATGGTGCAACTGAAGTTGCTGACAACGAGGAGAAAGAGGTTGGGATGCTGTTTTGCGAGCAATGCCGCATTCAATATCTGATTTGCGAAGTGCCAGGCCGTTGGCCCTGCTCCGACCGGCTCGAGGCAGTCGGCGGGAATCACGAGAACTCCCATGCTGGAAAGCTTCTTGCCCATCGATTGCGAAGCCTCCGGCGTGTAGGCGTTATAACTGTGGCCGGCCAGGAGAATCGCCGGGCTACCATCTGCCAATGCCTGATCGAGAGCTTGACGGCCCATCTGCAACAGAGCGCGCTCGGCATCCGTCTGATCGCGCACTGCCGTGGCCCAGGCTTCGAAGGCCCGTTCCCGCGAGATTCCCAATTCGCGCACGGCCATCTCTGTCATCGCCGTGTTCTTCGCGTATCCCTGGGAGAAGTCCAGAATAGGCGCCAGAAATTGCGTATCGGGAAATGCCTTGGCGAGGAAATAAGGGCCGGCTTGCGTGATCGGGCAGAGGTACGAATCCTTGGGAGAGTCGTTCTGAGTCATGCGCGCCAATTGCGGAAGGAAGACCACGCGCGCGTCCTTCTGCGCCAGATCGAATACCGCGCCGTGCGCAATCTGCGCCGGCAGGCAGAAGCCGGAATTCGACTTTAGATCGCCCCGCAGGTCTACTCCGGACAACACAACCTCCATCCCCAGAGCGGAGAAGAATGAAGAATAGAGCGGGAATAAGGAATGTGTAGTCAGGGCGCGAGGAATGCCAATGCGCGTCTCCGTGATCCGCGGCTTGGCGTAGGACTGGCCGAACGACTCCTCAAGAAACGACCGCGCGGCCTCAAGTGCGGGGCCAACGTCCCAATAATCGCGCGCTTTCGGTTCCTGAACCGGTTCTGCGCCGGCATGTTTGTGAACACCATAGACGATCGCGGCGCGCTGCTCCACCAGGTCCGGAGCAGGCGCAATGCGCGTCTTTCTCTTCCACACGTTCTCGTAGAGGCTGCAGCGACCGCCAAAGGGAAACTTTCGCCCAGCCACCTCGAAGCGCTCGATGCTGCAATACATCTTGCACGCCTGGCAAGTGAATCGACCTACGAGTTTCATCTCTGCCGCGGCAAGAGTCTCGAGATCGGTGGCCGGGCCCGGCACGCAGCCTGCGCGGTCAAGCGCTAACAGCGCCACGCCCAGGGCGCCGAGCAGCTCAGGATTGGCGGGGATAACGATCGGGCGCCCCACGCGCTGGGCGAATGCATACCCGACTGCCCGGTTGAGAGCCACGCCTCCTTGCAGCAGCACCTTGTTGCCGACTGGCCGCTGTCCTTTCACTTTGGTCAGGTAGTTGTCGGCGATGGCATAAACCAGCCCGGCAAGAATGTTGGCGCGCTTCTGGCCCTGTTGCTGGGCGATGCGAATGTCGGAGTTGATGAACGCTGCGCAAGTGGCCTTGAATTTGACCGGAGAGGGCGCGACTATCGCGAGGTCCGCAATTCCGGTGACGGCGACCCCCAGATCGCTCTGCGCGCTTTCTTCGAGGAAGGACCCTGTGCCAGCAGAACAGGCGTTGTTCATGGCATAGCCAATGGGAACGCCATTGCGCAGGTAAATGTACTTGGCGTCCTGGCCGCCGATCTCAAAGATGGTGTCCACGTCCGCGGCAAAGTGTGTTGCCCCGGCGGCGTGGGCCGAAATCTCGTTGTACACTCGCTCAGTTCCCAGGAACGCGCCAACCAGTTCCCGCGCCGAGCCCGTTGCGCCGCCTAGACCCACAGGGCGATTGCCAACCAGGGAAACGAGGGCCCTGACGCACTCACGAACCGCAGCCACTGGATCGTCGTGCGTGCGCGTGTAATGCGAAGCCACGATGGCTCGCGTCGCAGGATCGAGCAGGACTACCTTGGTAGTGGTCGAGCCTGCATCCACACCCAGCACCATGGGACCGTCGGGGGGCATTTGCAGGGGTGGGGCGGCCATCACGTGCACCTGGTCCTCAAATTGATCGAGCGGCGGAAGCGTATCGAAGACCAGCGGCTGTGAAAGGTGCGGGGAATTATAAAGAGGGTTCTCGCGAGTGAGCAATGCGCTGCCCCACGCTTCGAACCACTCGCTCTCTGGCAGCACCACAAGCTCGGTCGCAGGAAGTTTCTCGCCGAGCGCCTCAACAAAGGCCGCATTACGCGTCACGCCTCCGATCAGCAACACACGCCGCAGCGAGGATTGTCCTTTCTCGAGGAGCGACACAACCTTCCCGGCCATGCTTTCGTGCAGCGTCCTCAGGATGTCAGCGGGCGTGGCCTCGTGGCGATTCAGCTTATGCGTCACGTCGGACTTGCAATGCACGGTGCAGCGCGAGGCCAGCGGGACGACGCTTCCTGAAGATGAGAGGCGGATCGCAGTATCGATGTCCAGTCCCATCCTGCCGATCAATTGCACAAAGAATTCACCGCTGCCCGCCGCACACTTGTTGTGCGACAAGACATTGGTGACTCTTCCACCGTCGAGCGTATAGACCAGAAAAGATTCGCCGCCCAGTGATGCTACGGCGTCAAACTCGCCCCCCGCGTGTTCGCGCACTTCGCGGAGAGCGCGTTGGATTGCGGCAAACTCAGAGATGTGACCAAGATGACCTGACACGCCGAAATACTCGGCGTCCCCAAACTCTGGCCCGGCCAGCAGTTGTTCAAGAACTTCCAGGGGGCGTCCCTGATGGGCTATCACTCTTGCGTTTCTGTCGTCGAGCCGGACCTTAACCACCTTGACCGTCAGTGCGCCGATGTTGACGCCCACATAGGACATGGCGACTCAGTTCGATGGAAACCGGTGAGAAAGTGTCACGTGCACGCGATAACCTGCTGTCTGATCCACTCAATTGTGTGTGCGATCAACATACGCCCAAACAGAGAAGATAGATAGCTTTTTGAGGGTTTTGAAGAACAACCGTATTCATAGTGCTTCAATGTCAGAATCGAGGGAGTCGTCCGGAGGGCGCCTGTTGATGTTGTATCTAAAGGGCCTCGCACGAGATGGGGCTGGTCACATTCCCGGACCCAGCGACGTTTGCAGGTACGTAGAGGACCTCAGTTGGTCCGGAGCTAATGCTCCGTTCACGACTCTAAGATTTCGTCCCCGACCAATTCGCATGGACGCGGCACAAGGTCCCGGTGACCGACCGAGGAAATGTGACGGATTAGAGGTACCGCTATGGCCATTGACCGGCTATTTGCTGAAAGGCACACCAAACGCGAGGAGAGCTGCATGAGGCGGGCGAACCTGCGCGCCAATGATTCTGGGCATTTTCCCCATCTCTTCCCAGACGTGAATCGCCGCGGCATTCATATAGAGCAGTCGTACTTGCTCGCGGCTCTCTCCCCGGAGGCTATAGATGCTGATTGTCGTCAAGAGGTTCCGCTGTCCGGAGTTGAGCAAGTACGGTCCCATGCTGACGGCAGGCGCATTTTCGATGTTCTGCACGTCCTCCGCACTTTGGGCAACGATTTGATAGTTCCGCGCTGCCGAGGCGTGTTGCGCGATAAGGCTTTCCAGAAGATCATTTGAAGTGGGCCCGGAGTCATATTGTGGGTTGCTCATTCTGCGGCGCCCCAGGAAAACCAATAGACCCGCCGCCAGCAAGACTTGCAACGGACGGGGTGAAGAAAAAACAGGGCTAGGAGGCCATCGTAAGGACGCGGCTCAGCCGGCTTGAATTCGACGCTCGTGCATGAGGGACACTTGTGGCGTATCCACAGCACCCTCGGTAGCCAACGCGGCCAGGTGATGGTTGCAGCGTTCATGGGGAACTTCCTTTCTGGGTGAGGAGAGCATGCATCACTGTTCGGTTCCGTCTCCTGCGCTGGAATTCGCGCTGAGCCATGTGAGAAGGCAAGATATGCTTCCCGTGGCTAAAGCAACGCACGAATCGGCTGCTCCGTAATACAGATTGATGGAATCCCCATCCGCAGCGATGGTTTAGCCGCAGGGAAACACGACGTCGTGCACATCTCCAACGCGCTCGTAGGGGGCTTCGGGACTGAAGATCCATGAGTCTCCCCGCTGCAGGCAGATCTCTGGATGTTCAAGATCGAAGAGCGCTGCGACGGGCAAAGAAGCTAACCTACCCGCCCTTCCAGCCCCTGCCTCGGAACATATTGGTTCGGGGAAAGACATCCTCTCCTCTTTTCAATCGCGATTCAGTCCGCGCTCGAGGTACGCTGCGCGATATCGGTGCGGACGCATGACCCACGGCACAACCCTCGGCCCTCGTGCGCAGCGACACTCGGCTCATCGAAGGGGTACTACCAAATGACGCCAATTTTCTGCAATTTCCAGCCACGTGTATTGCTGGATCTGGCGGGGTTGCAATGTGACGTTGGCAATGTGGAAGCCTGGATATTTCGCGGCCTGAATGGAAACAAGCTCGGCGGCGTTGAATCGCCTCGCCACTGCTTTCAGAGCACGCGCCAACGCTCGCCGGGTTGCGTCCTCCTCCGTCAGCCCAAAGCCTTGCCGGGAGCTGGGGCGGTCAACCCACATGAAGTGCCAGCCCATGTGGCGAATCATGGTGTCAAGAACGGGTGCCGTGATCTCTTCCACAAGCATCCAGTTTTCGCCAACTGGCTCCGAGGGCGGATCCAGACGTTCCGGCAGGATGCACTCCTTGCGCAGGAAAACGGAATGCGGCTTCACGCTTGCACGCTTTTTGATATGGTGGGCGCCTGTTGGCTGCTGGAACCGGCCTCAGAATCGATCGGCACGACGGCTACGCGGGATGACGAATGTTCCGCAACGAAATCCTCAGTAAAACTCGAGGCATTTGCTTTGATTGCGTTCGGTTCGGCCACAGAGCAACCGGTCGCATCGGGCTGGCTTTCCGGCTCGCACAAATGTATTTTCGTGCGGAAGCGGGGAGACAGGTGGTTCTTGACATCGTTTTTCTCGATGAGGCTCATGGCCGCTCCAGTCATTCGGTTGCGTGCCTGGAAGACGCTCGTCTGGAGCGAAGCCTGCAATGCTGGAGGCGAGAAGAGATAAACGGGCTACTGCTTCAAGCATACGCCTACCAGAGCCTGAGTGCCGACGACTGTCCTTTCATAATGCCCAAATGTTCGCAAGTGGAACCTGTGCCTCGCCATCTATGAGGAGCTCAGAAAAGTCAAGGAGAATTATTTCCTTAGATAGGCTGATTTTTTTCTGCTCCGCCTTCCTGGAGGAGTTTTTGAGGCCGTGGAGCCGCCGGGTCAGTGCCGGAGCGCACCGGGCCCGCCAGGGGCGCCTTGAGTCGGCTGCTCCACGGCCGTATCGATTCTGAAAGAAAGAGAGGCAATTCCCCCCCCTGCCTTGGGAGTTTTTCCAACCTGGGTGAATTCGGTTGAATAGCTTACCTTGCTCAGAGGCTGCAACGGTCAGTCATCTATGGACGCCCTTTTCAGGGAGCGCAGAATCTACGATCGGACCTGCGCGCGGCAATCAAAATTAGGGCCTCTCTAGGAGGCAGGCGAGACACTGGCCGTCGCTGCAGGTATCGCGTGGAAGCCGGATTCTTTCCCCGGACTCGCAGGTTCCTGGTACAACACATCCTTGGACCACCCATGTCAGATGACTTCCGCCAGACGGCGTGCCGCAGCAATCGCGCCGACATTGCGTCTTCTGTGAAAGCTCACGTGGCCGAAAGTCTTTGGCAGTGGCCGACTTTATCCACTACTTTGACAAGTCGCCCGGCTGGCTTGGCAAGCCGCGCAGATTCGCAGATCGACGTTGCCAGCACAAGGCATTTCTATATCCAGCGCTTCTGCAGTAACCAGACCTTGACCGATTGCGTAAGGCCCGAGTAGGCAAGCAGGGTCAGCATCAGGATTGGCCAGTACAGCCGCGGTAGGTGTACGAGGCCCAGCGAAGGGGCTAGTGGGGAATAAGGAAGCAACGCTCCGAAGGCCATGACGGCCAGTGTTGTGAGGGTCAGGAACCAGCTTGCGCGACTCTGAAGGAAGGGGATCCTATTTGTGCGGATGATGTGGATGATAAGTGTTTGCGTCATCAGCGACTCGACGAACCAGCCTGTCTGAAACAATGGAGCGCGGGATGGATCCCAGCACTTGAAGAGATAGAGCATGACGAAGAAAGTCGTGTAGTCGAAGATCGAGCTGATGGGCCCTATGCAGAGAATGAACCGCTTGATCTCTCCAATATTCCAGGGTCGCGGCCACGCCACTTGTTCTTCGTCCACCGCATCAGTGGGGATGGGTACCTGCGAGAAGTCGTAGAGCATGTTGTTGGTCAATATCTGAATGGGAGCCATCGGGATGAATGGGAGAAAGGCGCTCCCTCCCAGCACACTGAACATATTTCCGAAGTTGGAGCTCGCTCCCATCCTTATGTACTTGAGAATGTTTGCGAAGACCTTTCGCCCCTCGATCACACCCCCTTCGAGCACCATGAGATCTTTCTCCAGCAAGATCAGATCCGCTGACTCCTTGGCGATGTCAACGGCCGTGTCCACTGAGATACCGATGTCCGCAGCGTGCAATGCGGGGGCATCGTTGATTCCGTCTCCCATAAATCCGACGACATGTCCCTTGCTCCGGAGAAGGCGAACGATTCGTTGCTTGTGAGCGGGGGAGAGGCGTGCGAAAAGCGTTGTCTTTTCCGCTGCCTCTGCCAGTTCAGCGTCAGACATCTTCTCCACGTCATCTCCCAGGAGCATCGGATCGGGAAGAAGTCCCACTTCGCTGCACACCTTGCGACTGATCAGGTTGTTATCGCCCGTAAGTACCTTCACTGTCACACCATGCTTGTGCAGCGCTTTAATGGCGTGGGCCGCTGTACCCTTCGGCGGGTCCAGAAATGCGACATACCCTTTCAAAATGAGATCGCGCTCGTCCTCTTTTATGCAGGATCGCTTTCCCTGCAGATCCTTTCTTGCCACGGCCAGAACCCTGAAACCATCGTCACTCAGACTTGCATACTCATCTTTCAATCCTTTCATCAGCCCAGGGTCCATAGGCGACAGTTTCCCATCCAACTCGAAATGAGAGCACTGATTGAATATCTCTTCCGGTGCACCTTTCGTGAGCAGAATAACTTGACCTTCAGGATCTTCTACAAGTACGGACATCATGCGCCGGTTGAAGTCGAAGGGAATTTCATCGAGTTTCTTATACTTCTCGACGAGTGCTTGCCCATGGAAATCCGAACTTTCCAGAATCGCGGTGTCAAGCAGGTTCCTGAGTCCCGTCTGGAAGTGGCTGATGAGGTATCCGTCCAGGAGCACCTCGTCGCTTTCCCGTCCTGCTACGTTGCAGTGCCGCTGGAGAACGACCCGATTTTCGGTGAGCGTGCCGGTCTTATCGGTGCACAGCACGTCCATGCCGCCGAAGTTTTGTATGGCATGAAGCCGCTTGACGATCACCTTCTTGCGGCTCATCGCGATCGCACCTTTGGAAAGGCATACCGAAACGATCATGGGCAACATCTCGGGGGTGAGGCCCACGGCCACAGCCATCGCAAAGAAGAAGGCGCTCTTCCAATCGTGCTTGGTGAAACCGTTAATCAGGAAGACCAGAGGCACCATGACCGCCATAAGTTGGATCATGAGCCATGTGAAGCGGCTGAGGCCGCGGTCAAAACTGGTCGGCGGCGCGCTCTCCGTGATGAAGCCAGCCATGCTGCCGAGATAGGTGTTGATTCCTGTCACAACCACGACGGCGGTAGCTGTGCCGCTTTGTACGCTTGTTCCCATGAAGCAAATATTCTTGAGCTCGGACGGAAGATTCGAGGCCTTCGGCTCAGAATCATGGAACTTCTCCACGGGGAGGGACTCGCCGGTAAGCGTACCCTGGCTGACGAACAAATCTTTGGCACTAAGAACCCGCACGTCGCCCGGGATCATGTCGCCGGCGGACAGCTCGACGATATCGCCGGGAACAAGATCCCTAAGCGGCATCTCCCTCGCGTGGCCATCCCGTATGACGGTGGCAGTCACGTGGATCATGGCTTTGAGTTTCGCCGCTGCCGCGTCCGCCCGGTCTTCCTGGACGAACCGAAGCGTGACACTGAGCAGGACCATGCATACCATCACGGTTCCCGCGCGCACGTCCCCCGTGGCAAATGAAACCGACGAGAGAGTTGCGAGAAGAATCACCAGCGGGTTGCGGACGATGATCAAGAGGCGGATAAACCAGCTGCGCCGGCGTTCTTGTGCAACCGCATTCGGGCCTGCTGTTCGCGCACGATCTTCAGCCTCCATTTGCGTCAGCCCCACAGGGGCCGTATGCAAAAAATGAAGCAGGTCATCGCCTTCCTTACCAGCCGCATCGAGGACAGACGGGGAGACGCGAATGTTATGGTCCTTCGCCTCTGACGCCATAGTGTCGGAGCGCGACATTCATCGTCCTCCTGCTTAGTCTGGGGCTATCCTACCGCACCATGAGGGTCGGCGTTTACGGGTTCGAAGCGGAACGTTGAGCATGTGATATCGGACAAAACGGAATGCTTACTGGGGTTGGATCTACGAAAGCCGTCTCACGCTGCGCTTGTTCGGAAGCATGCTGCGGTGGGTGGATGCTCTTCCCGCGCCAGTGGGGTAGGTCGAAGAGCTTGGAAGATAAATACGGCAGAAAGGGGCAAAGGGACGGAGCTGTGTCTGAAGTATCGGCTGCGCGAGCGGAACCTACAGAGTCCGAGGTAGTTGTTTGCCAAAGTGAGCAATTTTGAACAGTTATGCGCTGCCCAGAAGGCTTTCATTAGTTAAGCGACCATCAAGATCCGAAGCTCAAGTGTCGTGTTGGGCTCCGGGAAGTCAAAAACGGAGATTCCGGGACGCACCCTTAGCTCTCATTGAAGAATCGGTTTGCTGTGGCAGAAGGAGTACCCAACATAACGAGACACCAAATTGCAGCAAGCGAATCGAGCAGTAGACCGCGGAAGAAAAAGATGCGACTCTATCTTGTTAATCCCGACAATCCGGTCGTCAGCCTGAACAAAGTTCATTCGAACCGACTGAACAAGTATCGAGTCTGGAAACCGCTCGGGCTTCTGGTGGTGGCAGGACTGACGCCGCCGGACTGGGAGGTGACACTGATCGATGAGAACCTGGGCCATCCCGATTACAGACGTCTGCCCAAACCTGATCTCGTCGGTGTAACGGCCTTTACGTCCCAAGCGCCGCGGGCCTACGAAGTCGCAGCACTGTACCGCGCGACGGGAGTGCCCGTGGTGATGGGAGGCATTCATGCCACATTCTGTCGCGATGAGGCGCTGGAACATGTGGATGCAGTGGTCACGGGAGAGGCGGAATCGGCATGGGGGCAGGTTTTGGCGGATGCGCGCAACCATGCCCTGCGCAGGGTGTATGAGGGTGGCATCAGCGACATGGATTCAATCCCGCCTGCTCGCCACGACCTGCTCCGCGGACGGTACTACCTCGGCTCGGTACAAACCACGCGTGGTTGCCCGTTGAATTGCATCTTCTGCAGCGTTACCGCGTTCAATGGAGGCACGTACCGCCACCGGCCCGTCGATGATGTCATTCGAGAGCTGCGACTGATCCGGGAAAAAGTCATCCTGTTTGTTGACGACAACCTCATTGGTACTCGCGAAGACCATCTCGCATACTCCAAGGATCTCTTCCGCGCGATGATTCGAGAGGGGCTGACCCGGCCCTGGATCTGCCAGGCGACCATGAACTTCGCCGACGATGACGAACTGCTGAAGCTCGCCGCGCGCTCGGGATGCCAGGGCGTGTTCATCGGGTTCGAATCCCCCACCGCGGACGGTTTGATGGCTTTAGGCAAGAAGTTCAACCTCCAGAAGGGGAGAGATTTCCGCGAGTCCGTCCGGCGGATTCAACGGCGCGGCATATGCGTTGTGGGCTCTTTCATCATAGGGATCGACACCGACCAGCGAGGGATTGGCGAGACAATCGCTCGCGCGGCCAAGCATTACGGCATCGACGCCGCCAATGTTCTGATCCTTACTCCGCTCCCCGGAACCAAGCTCTACGCTCAAATGGAACACGAAGGCAGGATCCGGTCCAACGATTACCCACAGGATTGGAAGTACTACACTCTCACTTATCCGGTGGCCGACTACACGCACCTTACCTGGCCGGAACTAGTGGACGAGGTGAACCGGTTCAACGGCCGCTTTTACTCGTATGCGCAGATCTTTCGGCGCATGCTGCACCTCGCCAGGAAAACCCACAATCCCAGAACGCTATCGGTCGTCCTGGTTGCCAACCTAAGCTATCGAGCCAACCACCTTCTTGACCGGCGTATTTATGCCAGTCGGGCTTAGATTTCGCCAATCTACTGGTCGCCGTTGGCCGAGATAACGCCGACCTGTGCCACCGAACCCTCGCCCATTGGCTTGGACAGTTTGCCCAGTGCGCCGCCTTCGACCCACTTGCCGTCCTTGTCGCGTGTGCCAACAATCACGATCACGGCCTTTTCGATGCCGCGTCTCATGCCATCGGGTTGATGGTCAAAATGACACACCTTCCTTGGGGCGATCAGGAGGGGCCGTCACCTTAAGCTCTCGGCTGGAGTGGCAATGAACCCTTGTGGCGCCTGTAATCAACGAGACCGGCGGTCACCGGCATGCGGACTATTCGCTGCAAATAGCTTTCCACTCAGCCGTTCTTGAGCAAAATTGAACAGTTTTCATCTCGCGGCTCAAAGAAACTATTCGCGGGTGCCCTCTTACGGCAGCGGCAATTCTGGCCGCGGGGGCCTCTCGTCCCTGGAGGTGTCCCCCTCACCATCGCTAGGGGCAGTGCCATTTGGTGCAAGCTAACTAAGACGAAACAAGCCGCCTGCGCGCCAGGCGCAGTCAGGGGTTCTAGTGGATCATCGCGACGCGAATTCAGTCTTCTATTAGTCCACGAAACGCGCACGCCCCTTGGTGCGATGCGGAGCCAACTGGGTTTTTGCGATTACCTTCGCGAGCTTTCATATTGGCGCGCTGGCTGCCATTTTCGTTTTTCGATGGTCGGCTCTTGTGGCGTTTTTAGTGGTGTGGATTCTGGCAGAGAATGTCGGGATCGCGATGGGCTACCATCGTCTGCTCACTCATCGCGGATACTCTACTCCAAAGTGGTTGGAGTATGGCATTGCCACCTGCGGTACGCTTGCCCTTCAAGGCGGGCCCATTTACTGGGTCGCTGTTCATCGCATGCATCACAGATACACCGATAAGGAGGGAGATCCCCATTCGCCGCGTGACGGGAAGTGGTGGTCCATGTGGGATGGATTCTGAATGGTTCTCTTCGCAATGAAACAAAGACGCTAAAACAGTATGCGCCGGATCTCACCCGGGAAAGGTACTATGTCTGGCTCAATAAGTGGCACTGGGTCCCATCCGGTACGTGCTGACTCACGACGAAATCGGCGAGCACATCGGGATATCCCGTGAAACTGTCTCCCGCACCCTGACTGACTTCAAATGCCATGATTTGGTGAGACTGCGCGGCTCAATTTTGGTCGTCACGAGTCGCCGCGCTCTCGCAATCTATGCGGGCATAGATTCGATGGCAGATCCGAACGAGCCGGCTGCGTAAACCGTCTGCAGATGTTGTTCGGGGGCTCCGTCTGCTCGTGGAATGGGACGCCGGGCGCCCATCGACGAGGGCCTGCGGCAATAGCTTCACATCGCGTGGTTCCTATTGCTCAGACACGTGCGATGCCTCGGACCAGATCCGAATATGAAAGGGCAACTGGATTACGGCCCGAATTAAGTAACGGGAATTCATAAATTGCCTCAGCCTTTATGTAGGTTGCTGTTGCCGTGTTGATGTTAGCGGCGTCAAAGCATCCCACCCTAAACCAGGGAACCGCAGACACCTTATCCAAAATGTGAAAGTGCTAGAGAGCCTGTCTGCCTGTTTCACAGATCAAGACTTTGTCAGATTCGGCAGGCTGCGACACTGAATCGATCGCCTTCGACAGCTTTTGTGTCATCACCTGGAAGTGATAACCCATCACCGCCAGGGTCATGGCCGCGCCGAAGCAGCGGCGATACCGCGTCGCCGCCTCCGCAAGAAACTTCCAGTAACTCCAGCGCTGGCGGCCGAAGACTCCCTGCCGCACGATCGAGTGAATCAGCGCGCGCATGTTGGCTTGCGTCATCCAAGGTTCGGATTGCTGCGGCTGTCTCTTCGCCCGGTCCGGGTGGGCGCGGCTCAGGAAAAGCTTCACGCGCTCGTAGTAGGCCTCGCAGCTGTAAATCTTCTTCATCACCTCGCGGTAGCCCTCCACCAGCTTTGCCGAGTCCATGCGCGGCAGAAAGTTGAGCCGGTCACAAAAGGTGTTGTTGCCGCCGCCCGCGTCCACAATCCTGCCCTCCTGTCGCAGACGCCGGAACAGTTGTGTGCCCGGCATGGCCTGCAGCAGTCCAACCATGGCAATGGGAATGCCGCTCTTCTCGATGAACTCGACCATGCGGTCGAAAATATCTTCCTTATCGGTGTCGAAGCCCAGAATGAAGCCCCCCATCACCTCTATCCCGTAGCTCTGGATCTTGGCCACGCTCTCAAGCAAACTGCGCCGCGTGTTCTGCAGCTTGTTGCTGGCAATCAGGCCCGACTCATCTGGAGTCTCAATCCCCAGGAAGACGGATTTAAAACCGGCATCCTTCATCAGTTGCATCAACTCAACATCGTCGGCTAGATTCAATGATGCTTCCGTAATAAAATCAAACCCCGCCGCCACCCGTGTGCGCCACTCAGCCAGCGCCCGCAGCAATTCCTTGGCGCGGTTCTTGTTTCCGATGAAGTTGTCATCCACGATGAAAACTGACTCACGCCAGCCCGCCATGCGCAACTGCTCCAGTTCCGCCAGCACCTGCGCTACGGCCTTGGTTCGCGGCCTTCGCCCATAGATCTCGATAATGTCGCAGAACTCGCAGTTGAAGGGGCAACCGCGCGAGTATTGCACAGTCATCGTCGAGTAGCGCTTCATCTTGATCAGGCTCAGATCGGGCAAAGGGCTGACCGTCATCTCCGGCCGTTCGTCGGCCTGGTACACGGGCCGCGCCGTTCCCTCTTCCAGTTCCCGCGCCAGATCGGCAATCAGGCTTTCCGCCTCGCCGATCACCACGTAGTCCGCCTTCAATTCGGTCGCGGGCACGCTGCTCGCAATGGGCCCGCCCACCACAGTGCGCAGCCCCCGCGCCCGGCAACGCTCCACAATGGCCAGCAGAGACTGGCTCTGAATGTGCATACCGCTCAATAGAACTACGTCCGCCCAGGCCAGGTCTCGGTCGTGCAAGGGCTCCACGTTGGTGTCTACCAGCCGCTTCTTCCAGCAGCACGGCAGCAGCGCCGCCACAGTCATCAGGCCCAGCGGAGGCTGCGCGGCCCGCTTGCCCAAAAACTTCAGCGCATGTTTGAAACTCCAAAATGTCTCAGGGAATTCCGGGTAGATCAACAGGGCGTTCATCGGCCGCTTCTCCGGGAAGGAGGGCTGCCTGCGAGCGTGACCGGGCTTGACTCGGTGACTGCGTCCAGTGCATCGCGAGCCAATGCGGCTGCGCTCAAGCCGGCGCACCCCTTCCGGAACAGATTGCTCTGCGGGGCGGGCAGAAAACTGTGCAAAAGGGATCACTTCCGTGGGAAAGATCGAATTTCCAGGCTTGTGACCCCTTGGCCACCGGTGCCATCAACACTCCCGCGGCTTAGGCCACTTCACAAAACTCTACGGCGTCCAGAGATCAGGTTAAAGACCTAGATGATCAACGCGACCACCAAATGCGTCTCACCTTTTCTACCCATGCGCCGTGTCGCTTTCAGATTGCTCACCGGTTCCGATTGGGATCAGCGATTGCAAGGCTTTCCAGTGCCGGAGGCGTTGCGCGTCCTCAAAATTGTCGAGAAAAGTGAGCAGAATTGAACAGATTGCTCCGGCCCTCGGGATACAGTCATATGCTAAACTCTCGCTGGGAGTGTGCAGTCAAGCGAGGGCCGTGGATGTTCATTAGGATGAGCAGTTTGTGGGATCATATGCCTCCTGTCTCTATTGCTTACGCTTAGCTGGCCGCTCGAATGGAGAGCAGATTGGGGCTGGATGGGGCCGCGTTCCTCCCGCAAGATTTTGAGCTGTCGCTCCATTCGGAAGGAGGCCTGATCGGTGGTTTCGCTTGAAAAGCCCGCGTTCGATGCAGCCGCCTTTTTGGCGAGCGCCGGCCTAGGGCGAAGAATCGTCCAACTGGCGCCCAAGCAGCCGTTCTTTACGCAGGGAGATCCAGCGGACGCGGTCTTCTATCTCCAAAAAGGCCGCGCAAGAGTCACGGTTGTTTCGACAGCAGGCAAGGAAGCCACAATCACGCTTCTCGCGGCTGGGGATTTCATTGGAGAAGAGTCGCTTGCGGCCCCAGTTGGGCTTCGTCTGGCGACCGCCACGGCTCTTACTGCCTGTACTGCACTCAAGATAGCGCGGGATGAGATGATCCGCGTGATGCACGAGGAGCATAACTTCTCCGACTTGTTTTTGAAGTTTCTGCTGGCCCGCAGTATGCGCATTCAGGCCGATCTTGTCGATCAACTTTTCAACTCCAGCGAAAAGCGGCTGGCGCGGATTCTCCTGTTGATGTCTGAATTTGGCCAGCCCGGTAGCCTGGAAACGACGCTTCCCAAGATCTCGCAGGAGACGCTGGCAGAGATGATCGGCACCACTCGTTCCCGTGTCAGCTTCTTCATGAACCGCTTTCGCAAGCTCGGCTTTGTTGAATACGACGGCCGCATCCGTGTCCATAAATCGCTGCTCAGTGTGGTTCTCCACGATTGAGCCCCACATAAGCGGCCTCCCTTGAGTTCTGCGCCGGTTATGTGGCGGAGCATCCCATCGGGGCGCTGCGCATTCGGGATTTGATGTCAACGCGTCAAAAAGTCCGCCATCAAGAAATGTCCAAGTTGTGAGCAAATTGTTCATCGCCGCGACGAACATTCCGGCATACTTGCTCGAGTTTTCGCAGCGGCCATGATGCAAGAGGCAGGTGCGGTATACCTGAAATGAAGGCGGGCCTTCTCATCGTAGACGATCAGCCTCCATTTCGAAGGTTGCTTTGCAAATTCTCACTGAGAATGGCGCAGCGCGGTCTACGACTAACGATTTCTCGGCGATAGTTGAGATCTGCTACGAAGTTCCCGATATCCTCATCTCCGGCCTGAGCATGCCTCGCATCTCAGGCTTTGAATTCCTCAGGGTGGTCCGTGGACAGTTTCCTTCGATCCGAGTCATTGCCATAAGTGGCGGGTTTTCCGGAGACAAAGTATCTTTGGGTGTTGCTGCCGATGCCTTCTTTCAAAAGTGCGCCAGCTTCGATTCTTCACTCAGGATCCTGAAGTCCCTTCCCCTGCCGGAACGATGGGCGCAGCACCGATGCTGCGCCTGCGCCGGTCTGGATCCCAAGTCCCGCGGGCCGGCTGCGCAATGCCAGCGCCTAAAGAGACGCTGACTGTATCCATTAGTGAACAAGGGAACGCGCAATGACGATCCTGCAAATGGTGTCGTTCCTGTACATTTTTCAGTCGGCCTTGCATGTTCCGCGTGAGCCTGTTCGCGACCGCGAACTCCCGCGCCGGCCCTGGCGATAGAATTCGGAAAAGGCTTCGCAACATTTCTGCTCCCGCCTGCATCGTCGTTTCTTCTCTACAACGCAGAAAGGATCACTCAGCCCGAGGTGGCACAGCCGCGATCCGCGTCCCTTGCGCCGCAAGCGGTCGAATCTGCTCAGACTCTCATGATTTGAGCCGCTATGCTCATAAAGGTTGGAGCAGGCAAATGAAGGCCCCAACGATTGTGAGGAGAGTTTATGAGCAGGATCGAGTTTTTTGCGTTAACCGCGATTGCTGCATTCGCCATCGCGTTTGGCGCTCCCAAGGCCGCGGCTCAGATCAATTTCTATATTGGAGTTGCCCCCGATTGTCCCTATGGTTACTATGACTACGTCCCTCATAACTGCGCTCCCGACGGCTACTACGGTCCGGAATGGTTTGGTGGCGGCGTATTCATTGGCGCTGGCCCATGGTTTCATGGGTCCAACGATTTTCAAGGTAGAGTCGATAACACTCTCGATCCACAGTACGGCTGTAACGGCCCATTCCCCAAGGTTGGCGACAAACTTGCGGCGCAGCGGAGATCCCCTGAGCAATTCAAGGAAAATGAAGTGCGCGACGGGCGCGGCAACATAGGCGAAGAGATCCCCGGCAGCAAAGAAAAAGGCGAACCGCCGGCCTATCTTTCAGCTCTCGCAACGCCTGTTTTGTGCGACCTTACAGAGTCGGTCTGTTGCGATAGAGCAAAATTGACCATACGCGATTCTTGAATCCGGGCGATGATGGACAGAGATTGATCGTGATTCCGGTTAATCCAGGGTGTGCAATGTTTCCACGTTGCGCAAGCCCCCTTGGATTAACTCGGGGCTGCGTAGCCGGCGCCAAAGCGCAAAGAGATCTGTGTTCTGATTTTCTCGAGCACTGCATTCGCGGTCTTTGATTAGTTCGCCACAACCGCAAGCACGGTACACCGCGGCGACACCTTTCTGGGCATGAAAAGGCCGCGAAACGAATGGACTGTAACGGGGTAGCATTTTTATGAGTAAAAGAGTCACTAAGTTCGACACCGCAACCTTTCTTGCAAACGCCGGACTTGGCCGAACAATGATCGAGCTGAAGCCAAAGCAGACGTTTTTCTGTCAGGGAGACACAGCGGACTCGGTGTTCTATCTGCAAAAAGGCCACGCAAAAGTCACCGTCGTCTCTCAGAAGGGCAAAGAAGCCACAATCACCCTTCTGTCCGCTCGCGATTTTGTTGGAGAGGAGTCTCTCGCGGCAATCGTCGGGTTGCGTATGGCGACCGCCACTGCCGTGAACACCTGTACAGCGATGAAGATTAGCAGAAACGAAATGATCCGAGTGATGCATGACGAACCTGCATTCGCTGATCTATTTCTCAAGTTCCTGCTGGCCCGCAGCATGCGAACCCAGGCCGATCTTGTCGATCAGCTGTTCAACTCCAGTGAAAAGCGCCTGGCGCGGATTCTCCTGTTGATGGCGGAATTCGGCAAACCCGGCAAATCGGAAACCTTCATTCCTTCCATCGCACAGGAAACACTGGCGGATATGATCGGCACCACCCGGTCCCGTGTCAGCTTCTTTATGAACCGCTTTCGCAAGCTCGGTTTTATCAGCTATAACGGCCGCATCCAGGTACATAAGTCGCTGCTCAATGTGGTCCTGCTCGATCAATTGCCTGACCACAACGCGCAAAAGCCCGCCATTCCACTACTTCAGCTGAAAATGAGATGACCTCCGCGACGGAACAGCGTCACAACCTCTATTAACCCCGAACTGTATTGCCTGGAGGGTTTGACCTAATGGGATGGACCCGCCTCGTAGAGGTGAGTTGATAGGCTCACCACGAGGAGGACGAACCATGAAGGTGGTATCGGCTGTAGGGCTGGACATTGCGAAACAGGTATTTCAGGTGCACGCGGCAGACAAGGCCGGTCGTGCAGTGGTTCGGCGGAAGCTTAAACGCAACGAGGTCGAGCGGTTTTTCGCCGAGCTTGTGCCGTGTGTGGTCGGCATCGAAGCCAGTGGGAGTGCGCACCACTGGGCCCGCGTGCTGAGCGGGTTGGGGCATACGGTGCGCCTGATGGCGCCGCAGTTCGTGAAGCCTTACGTAAAGTCGCAGAAGAACGATGCCAACGACGCGGAGGCGATTTGCGAAGCTGTAACGCGACCGAACATGCGATTCGTTCCCCAGAAGTCCGTTGAGCAGCAGGACCTGCAGTGCCTGCACCGAGTTCGAAGCCGCCTGGTTGCGAATCGCACACAACTCATCAACCAGATCCGCGGCCTGTTGGCCGAGTATGGGATCGTGCTGCCACGGCATCCGGGGCAGGTGCGCAGCGGCTTGCCAGCCGTGCTGGAAGACGCCGAGAGTCGGCTGACAGGCTTTGGCCGAGAGTTGTTTCAGAACCTCTATGAGGAACTGGCGCAGCTGGACGAGAAGATCGCCGCTGCTGATGGTCGGATTCAGATCGCGTTCCAAAACATTCCGGACTGCCGACGCATTGCTGCCGTCGAAGGGGTGGGGCCGCTGATTGCGACAGCGATTGTCGCCGCCATCAGCGACGGGCATGCTTTTGAAAGTGGACGGCAGTTCTCAGCTTGGTTGGGGCTGGTTCCGCGGCAGAACTCCAGCGGCGGTAAGAGCCGGCTGTTAGGCATCAGCAAGCGTGGTGATCCGTACCTGAGAACTCTGCTGATTCATGGGGCGCGATCGGTGGTCTATCGAGCAAAAGCCAAGACCGACAGGCGAAGTCTCTGGATCAACGATAAACAGCAACGGCTCGGAACATCCAAGGCCTGTGTAGCTGTGGCCAACAAGAACGCGCGCATCATATGGTCGCTGATCGCCCGCGAGCAGGAATACCGGCGCGCAGCATAGCTAAGAGGAACCGAGATCAAGAAACAAGCCTTCCAAACGAGATGCTTGAGCTGCCAACGATGGCGCAACTGGTGAGACCAGCTTCTTCAAAACCTGACGGGGGCAGGGCCATTCAAGGCCGATGACCTGATGAGGAAAAGAAGCGCAGATTCCATTATGGCCAGAGTGGAGATCCCCTCCGCTCAACAACAGGCCGGATATATGTACGCGTCTCATTTTCGATGCTCCATCGAAGAAAGCTCTTGCATACGAGGTGGGTCCATATATGGGTCCATATATGCCCCCGTTTTCCGCACGGTGATCTTACAACTCAGCTAGCCGCCGCCGAAGCTGTGGGAAAGTGGGAAACGCCGAAGGCGTTTTCCAAGCAGGCGGAGCCTGCGTCTTTTCCACAGCTGGCGCGCTGCGCAAATTCCGCGGGCGTTTGATAGTTCAGGCTGCTGTGTGGCCGTTGTTCGTTGTAGTCGCGACGCCATTCGGAAATCTTCCGCCGGGCGTCAAAGAGATTCAGAAACCAGCTGACACGCAAACACTCTTCGCGCAGCCGCCCATGAAAACTCTCCACGTGCGCGTTCTGCGTGGGCTTGCCGGGTTGGATATGCACCAGCTCGATCTTCTCTTCGATCGACCAGGCCAGGAAGTGCCGGCTGGTCGGCTCTGGTCCGTTGTCGCAGCGAATCGACTGCGGCTGGCCGCGTCGGGCAATGATCTCATCCAGCACCCGCGTCACGCGACGGCTGGCGAAGCTGGTGTCCACCTCCAGCGCCAGACACTCTCGCGTATAGGCATCTACCACGCTCAGCACCCGGATCGCCCTGCCTGCAGCCACCGCATCGTGCGCAAAGTCCAACGCCCATTCCTGATTGGCTGCCGTGTAGTGGCGTAACGGAGCACTCTGCCGGGCGCAGTGCTTCCGCTTCTTGCGCCGCAGAGCCAGCCCGGCCTCCCCATAGACCCGGTGTACGCGCTTGTGGTTTACAACCTCTCCGCCGCGGCGCAGCAACACATGCAACCGCCGATATCCGAAGCGCGGCTTCTCCCGCGCCAGTTCGACCAGCCGGGTGCGCAGGTCTTCATCCGAGTTCCGCGGCTGGTAGCGAACGCTCGATACGGCCACCATCACAAGCCTGCACGCTCGACGCTGGCTGAAGGCGTACTGTTGTTGCACATGCTCGATAGCTGCCTTCACGGCTACGAGCTCCATCCGTTTTTTCGGATCACCGACTGCAGCGCTTCCTTGTCCAGGCTCAGATCCGCTACCAGCTTGCGCAGCCGTGTGTTCTCGTCGCGAAGCTGCTTGGCCTCCTGGGCCTCGCTCACGTTCATGCCGCCGTACTTCGCTTTCCAGGCATAAACGGTGTGCTTCGAAACACCGCTTTCCCGTGCTACGTCCTCGACCTTGCGGCCAGCCTCCACCTGCTTCAGCGCGGCAATCATCTGCGCCTCCGTGTGCCTGCTCTTCGACATCTTCCGCACCTCTCCAAATACGATTTCATACTCGGTTGTGTGCGGATTTCGGGGGGCATATATGGACCCATATATGGACCCACCTCGTATGCAAGAGCTTTCTTCGATGGAGCGGCGGAATAGAGACGCGCACATATATCCGGCCTGTTGATGAGTGGAGGGGATCTCCACTCTGGCCATAATGGAATCTGCGCTTCTTCTCCTCATCAGGTCATCGGCCTTTTCCGGCCCGCCCCCCATCAGGTTCTGAAGAAGCTGGTCTCACCAGTTGCGCCATCGTTGGCAGCTCGAGCATCTCGTTGGGAAAGCTGTTCGATCAATCCTGGTTCGCGGTTAAGCTGCGCGCCGGTACTCCTGCTCGTGAGCAATCAGCGACCAAATGATCCATGCGTTTTTGTTGGCGACCGCGACGCAGGCCTTCGTGGTCCCGAGCCGTTTCTGCTTATCGATGATCCACAGGCTACGCTTATCCGTCTTAGCCCTTGCTCGAAAGACGACGGAGCGTGCGCCATGAATCAGCAATGTTCTTAGGTAGGGATCGCCGCGCTTGCTGATGCCCAGTAGTCTGCTCTTGCCGCCACTGGAGTTCTGTCTGGGCACGAGCCCCAGCCACGCTGAGAACTGACGGCCATTTTCGAAAGCATGCCCGTTGCTGATCGCGGCAACAATCGCCGTTGCAATCAAGGGCCCCACGCCTTCAACAGCAGCAATGCGCCGGCAGTTCGGGCTGTTCCGGAATGCGAGCTGGATCCGGTAATCCGCATCGGCGATCTTCTCATCCAGCTGCGCCAACTCTTCATAGAGGCTGCGAAACAACTCCCTTCCGAAGCCTGTGAGCTGGTTTTCAGCGTCCTCCAGTACAGTCGGCAAGCTGCTACGTACCTGCCCTGGGTGTTGTGGCAAGACGATCCCATACTCAGCCAGCAGGCCGCGGATCTGGTTGATCAACTGCGTGCGGCACGCGACCAGGCGGCTGCGAACCCGATGAAGGCACTGAAGGTCTTGCTGCTCCACGGACTTCTGTGGAACAAACCTCATGTTGGGCCGGGTCACGGCTTCGCAGATCGCTTCCGCATCGTTGGCGTCGTTCTTCTGGGACTTCACGTATGGCTTTACAAACTGCGGCGCCATCAGCCGAACCCTGTGCCCCAGTCCGCTCAACACACGAGCCCAGTGGTGAGCACTTCCGCTGGCTTCGATGCCTATCACGCACCGCTCCAGTTCAGAAAAAAAGCGCACCACCTCGTTGCGTCTAAGCTTCCGCCCGAGTACTGCACGACCAGCCTTGTCTGCCCCGTGCACCTGAAATACCTGCTTCGCAATGTCCAGCCCTATAGTGGCTACCGACTTCATGGTCCGTCCTCCTCGTGGCGAGCTTATCAACTCACCTCTACGAGGCGGGTCCATCCCATTAGGTCAGGTCAGGTTCACAGCCCCGAAACTGCTACCGGTGCAGCAATAGAGAACTGTCTCACCGAAGGGATTCACCCCACCGGGTTGTAGTCACTTTTGTAGCTATCAAACGACTTTGTAGCTATCAAACCACCCAGAAGCTACAAAGACCAATAAGGATCGACCGATATGCGCTAAGCGTCTCAATCACAAGCCCTTACGTTCGACCGATTTCCACAGCCTTCAATAAGTCGTTTGACCCGTTTTGGGAGCAGAGGGTCGTGGGTTCAAATCCTCCGCCCCGACCATTCCTTCCTCTTTCTTTCCATGGAGTTGCCGTTCCCTCACAGGCGCCACGGAGGTCTGCCAGCGCTCCAATTGTGACGTAATTGCGACGTTGTCCAGCGCGGCGACGGCCTTACGTCGGACTTCCAAACGGATGTGACTGTAGCGCTGCAGCATCTCCCGACTCACGTGCCCGGCAATTGCCACGATGGTCTCCGGGCTGGCCGCATGGCCGTGGTCCTGCCGCAAGGTGCGCTCTTCCGCAAGGGCGTCGAGGGAGAGATTCGCCCGGGAGCCGCCCCCGGCTCCTGGTTCTCCTGGTTCTGCTCGGTCATGTTGAGCGCTTCCTAACGGCCCCGCCTGTCCAGATCCATCAATTGCTGGAACCACGCGCGAAGCTCATCGCTGACAAGCCCACCCGGAATCGTGATCGAGCCCAGTCCTTGCTTCAACTCGACCCGCCAGATCGTTCCATTGGAGGTGGAGATGGCGCGGAATCCCTGCACTTCGCTGAAATCCGCCGAACGCTCGAGAAATGCGCTGCGCACCGCGATCCGCGTGCCATCGATCATCAGCCGCGTGCGCAGCGCCGACGCTATCAGATAGATGCCCAAGGCCACCGTCACCAGCAGGATCCCAATCATCAGTGCATCGAGTCCCGCCATCCCCGCCACGTCCGATTTCATCCGTGGTAAGTACTGCTCCAGCTTAAAGACCCCAAAGCCGCAGAAACCAAGGCCGCCCAGGAGATAGACGGATTTTAGAAAGCCCTTCAACGGGTACTCACGCCGGCCCATATCGATAACTTGCATCGTCTTGCCTCGCTTTCATATGGGGGAGAGTATGCGCAGACATTTTACTCTCATTTCTGCGAAATCACCGCAACCCTCGCCCGCTTGCCCAGGCGCACCGTGAGCCGCGCCGGAAGCTCGCCGACGGGAATCAGCAGGCTCTCCACTAAGTCACCGTCTACGCGAACCGCCTTCTCGCTTATCTTGCGGTTGGCTTCGGAGCCGCTCGCCGCCAGGCCCATCGCCGCCAGCAGCTTCGGCAGCCGGATCTGGTTTGATCCATCCGGCGCCGCCACATCCGCATACGGGACGGCTATTTCTTCAAGATCTTCGGCCGTCTCCTTCTGCTGAAACATCCGCGCCCAATTCTCACTGGTGTTGCGTGCGGCGGCCTCCCCATGAAATCCAGTCACGATTGTCAGCGCCAGCCACTTCTTCACTTCCATCGGGTGTGCGCGGTCCCGGGACTCGTTGGCACCGCTTACACCTTCGTCCACGTGCTCGCTGGTGACAGTCCACCCGCGGCGGCTACTGTACTCCCGCAACTCGGCCAGTTAGACTTCAGGGTTCTGACCGTTGAGCGTTGAGACCCGAGCGTAGAGCGCAACACGCATGAGAGAACCTCTGAGGGGCTGTCGGCGTCCGCAGCCTAGCTGCCACCGCCGGTGCCAGACTGTGCCGTATGTGACAGGAGCGGATTCGAAACTACAGTACCGAGGACTGCGGAGTCGCAGTTTTCGGGCAAAATATGGCTATTTTAGGGGTCGCCACCGCTTTGGGAGCAGAGGGCCGTGGGTTCAAATCCCTTCGCCCCGACCATCCTTCCCTGCCGTCCCGCCTGCCGCGAGTAACGCGCATCGTGCTCCACCAGGTCTCAAAATCGACCCCGGTCACCCCATTTCCCCAAGATCCAGTCGCGTCCGAAAAAGCCGATCAGCGGGTTGCGGCGCGGGCTTCAAGGTCGCGGAGAGAGCGGATCATCTCAGCGAGCGCGGATTTGCCAATTTCCGACTCGAATTCGTTTTGCAGGCGATCGAGAGCGGCGATGACGCGGAGGGCGCAGCGGCGCCCCTGCGGCTCGAGCGAGAGCAGATAGGCGCGCGCGTCCTTGGGGTCGATTTTGCGCCGCAGAAAACCTCTGGCCTCGAGAGACGAGATGCAGTGGCTCAGGTTGCCGCGCGTGGTGGCGAAGGTTTCGGCCAGTTGCGAGGGCTTGACGTGGCGCGGAGCCTCAAAGAAGAGGCCGGCAAGAACGAGCGCCTCGAGGAATCCAAGATCGTCGGCGGCGAGGACACGGGCCACAAGGGAGTCAAAGCGGCGCGCCGCACGGTTGACCGCGAACAGTGGGCTTTCACGCAAGTAGGCGTCGATGCGCATGGGTCAGCGGTGTTAGCGGAGTTCGCGGCGTCAGCGGGGTTGGTGGAACTCGCGAAGTTAGTTTAGCAATTCAACTATCAGAATCGATACAAAACTTCTTTGGTTGGAGGCGGCGATGACTGAAATGATGGAGGGTGATCTGGACTATGAAGGCACTCTTTATCATGCTTCTCGGCGCCTCTGTGGAATGCGCCGCTGCACAGGACGCGGCGATGCCGCCGAAGGCGCCGATCAAAGGCGCGCCGGAGACGATGGTGGTGCTGGGATCGGCGACTCCGGTACCGCTGGCTGAATCGACGCGGGCAGTGGAAGCGCTGCCGATGCGGAGCGCATCGCTTGCTGCCGAGTCGCCGCAGGATTTTCTGCGCGAGGACTCGTCGGTTTTTCTTGAGGAGCGCGGGGCCGGCGGCGGGCAGGCGGACCTGGTGCTGCGCGGCGGGAGCTTCGAGCGGACTTTGGTGCTTTTGAATGGCTTCCGCATCAACGATGCGCAGACCTCGCACCATAATCTCGATCTGCCGGTGCCGATGGAGGCCATGGATTCGATCCAGGTGCTTGAAGGGGCGGGATCGACCCTGCACGGCGTGGATGCGCTGAGCGGGGTAGTGGATTTTCTGACTGCCGCGCCGAATCACGATTCGATTTTTCTACGGGCCGGCGAGGGGAGCTTTGAGTCGAACGAAGAGACGCTGCTGGGCGGCGCGACGCGGGGCAGTTGGAGCGGGCGCGTGACGGCGGAGCGGAACTTTTCAACGGGATTCATGACGGATCGCGACTACCGCAATGAAGACGCGTCAGCGGAGAACTGGTGCCCTTCGCGCCTTGGTGTCTTGGATGTGCTGGTTGCTGGAAGTGACCGATCCTTCGGCGCGAACCAGTTTTATGGGAATTATCCATCGTGGGAGCGGACGAAGGGGTGGTTTGCGAGCGCGCGGCAGGAGCTGGGAACGAGGACGGTCGCGGCGTTCGCTTTCCGGAGGCACACCGACGAGTTTGTCCTGCTTCGCGACGATCCTGCGATTTATGAGAACAACCATATTGATGGATCGTGGCAGGCATGGCTGAGGAGGAATGAGAACTTGGGCAAGACCGGCCTGGTGCTGATGGGTCTGGAGGCTGACGGCGACAGCATTCGCAGCAACAATCTCGGGGTTCATGCGCGCAATCGCGGAGCAGGGTACGTGGACTTCGACCTGAAACCGGCGAAGAGCCGGTGGAGTTTGTCGGTGGGCGCGCGCGAGGAGATCTTCTCGGGCGGGCTGGCGGTGTTTTCGCCGGAGCTGGCGGGAAGTCTGCGCGTAACGAGCGGTTTGAAGATTAGGGCGAGCGGAGGATACGGGTTCAGGATTCCGACCTATACCGACTTGTATTACTCCGATCCGTCGACGCTGGGAGACCCAAAGCTCAAGCCAGAGTCGGCATGGTCAAGCGACCTGGGCGCGGATTGGGCGCCGTTAGCAAAGTTGACGCTCGCGGCGACTGGATTCTATTCGCAGCAGCACGACACGATTGATTACGTGCGCTCGGCGACGCTGCCGGATGCGTATCTGCCGACCTCGTGCACGGCGGCGAACACGTGGTGCGCCGATAATCTGAATGGGCTGCACTTTGCGGGCGTGGAGATGAAGCTGACCTGGATTCTGCGCAAGGGGCAGACGGTGCGGATGGAGTGGACCACGCTGCATGGAGCGCAAAGCGCGCTGCACGGGCTGCAATCGGAATATGTCTTTAACTATCCGATGGAGAACGTGCATGCGACCTGGATGTGGGCGATGGGGCGGAACTTTGTGCTTGCAAATGCAGTACTGATTGCGCAGCGCTACCAGCAGACGGCGTACCCGGTGTGGAGCGCGACGCTGACACACGGCAGCGGCAGAGTGCGGCCTTACCTGAGAGGCATGAATTTGAGCAATACTGGTTACCAGGAAATCAGCGGCGTGAACATGCCTCCGCGGGGGATCATGGGCGGAGTAGCGGTGGTGCTGGGAAAAGGCGGGGATTAGAGGAAAGCCGAAGCGGAGTGGTTCGGGTCCGATTCTGCCTCCTATATATAGATGGATGGGCAAGAATTTCGCAGAGCCGCACATGCGGGCTTCGTGACCTGGCGCCGAGCGGACGGATTCTGCGTAGAAAGCATCGGGCCTCTCCACACGATGTGTGGAGAGGCCCGGCGATTATACGGGTTGACTTATTGGGCGGGCTCGACAGTGACGGACAAGGTCACGGTCTGAACCACCGTTCCCGATGCCCCGGCCATTCCCGACTCCGAGACCGTGATGGTGGCGTTGGAGGTGACGGGCTGAGTTGAAGAACTCACCACGCCGGGTGCGCCCGGCCCATTACCCTTGGTGCCGCCGCAGGCAGAGAACATACCCAGCGCTGCCAAGCCGATGATCGCAAGCAAGAACAACTGCAGCCGCGACCGCTTCCTGAAGCCGATGAAGCAGAGAGCGACCGCGAGGGCCGTCATGGGGATGAGCGGCCGCGTGTCGGGGCGAATCACAGAAGAGGTAGCGGGCGGAGTGACGGTAAGTGCGGTGGTTATCGTGCCGTTTTGCGCGATGTTGATGGTGTTTGGATTGAAAGTGCAACCATAACCCGTCGGCAAGCCGGTGCAGGAAAGCGACAGGTTGCCGGTGAAGTTATTCTGCGAAGCGATAGTCAACTGCGTCAAACCGACAGTTCCGGGCTGAATCGTCAACGCGTTGAGAGTGAGATTCAAGTTGATGTTCGGACTCTGCCCTTTGGGATTGACGGTGAAGGTCTGCGCGACCGACGGAGCTGCGGCCCAGTTGATGTTGTCACCGGGTTGCGAAGCCACCAGGGTGCAGTTGCTGGCCGAGGTAACGCTGGCGGCAAAGGTGACCGAGGAGCCGGAGACCGAGCAGACCGAGGTGGTGGTGGAGACGTAGCTGACCGGCAGGCCGGAGCTGGCCGTGCCTCCAAGCGTCAAGGCGGTGCCCACAACCTGGGTTCCCGGATTGTTGAAGGTGATGAGTTGTGTGGGCAGCGGCGGGAGGATGGTGATCGTCCCCAGAGGCGCGACCGTCACCGCCGCATAGTCGGTGCTGGCAGGCTGCATGGCGTCGATCACGATGCTGCCCGAGACGACGCTGCCCTGAATCGGAATGGTGAGGGTAGCCGTGGAGGTGGCTCCGCTGACGGTGCTGGTGCCGAAGCTTCCCGTCATAGTACTGGTTTTATCCACGCTGAAGACGATGGGATTATCCGATCCGCCACCGATCGCCGAGACGGCAACGGTGATGCCGCCCGTGATCCCGGACGATGCCGAGATGAAGTGGACGGGCGCGGTCGGCGGTACGAAGGTGATGGTCTGGGCTGCGGGGTTGACCGTGATGGTCTGCTGCACCTGGGGCGCGGCCGCGTAGTCCACGGTCGCTGCCTGGTTGGCATCCAGGACAATGCTGCCGGCCTGCGTGATGGTCAACGTCGCGAGGGACGCGCTCCCAACCACCGTGGTGGTGGAGACGGTTCCTGCGCCGCTGCTCGAATTGTCGACGCTGAAGGTGACCGGATTACCCGAGGCACCACCCGTTGCGCTCAGCGAAACCGTCACTTGCGGCGAGGCGGAATAGGTGTACGTGGAGGGGTTAGGAGCCGTGAAGGCGATGGCCTGTGCGGCCTGGCCGATGGTCAGCGTCAATGTCGCCGTATTCGAGGTGTTGTAGTAGACGTGGTTGCTGGCCAACCCGGCCGGCTCCGTGGCGTCGATCTTAATTGTGCCCGCCTGTGTCACGGTGAGCGTTGCCGAGGAGGTGGTACCGGTCACAGTGGTGGAAGAGATGGTTCCAGCGCCGGTGCTCGACGGGTCAACGCTAAACGCGACCGGGAAGTTGGAGCCGCCGTTGGCCACGCCCAGCGTGATGGTGACCGGGTTGGGCGGAGCCGTGTAGGCGTACGTGGTTACCGTAGGCGCTGTGAAGCTGATGGTCTGCGGCGTCGTCAGACCGAAGCTGGTGACGGTCGCAGAGCCTTCGCCTCCGTTGGTGGTATCCGTCGCGGTCATGGTTGCGGACGAACCGTTGGGTACAGTGGCCGCGAATGTGAGGGTGACCGGGTAGGAGCTTGAACCGTAACCAGTGATAGAGTTCGAGCTCGACAAGGTCGCGTCGCTGACACCGATCGACGATGTGCAGCCCGTGCCCTGGGTTGCGCCAAACTCCGACGCATCAGCGCCCGAAAACGCGAACGACAGTGTGGCGGCCGGGGTTGGGCAGTACAAGATGCCATTGTCGACCACAGTCGCTGCGGCGGTGGTGGGCGTGCCGTCGTACTGCGCGCTGGGCACCGTCAGGTTATTGAGCAGAATCTGCCCAGCGGTGTCCTTTCCGGCGAATACGGTTCCGGCCACGGTTGTGCCGGAGCCATAGACCACCAGGTAGATGTTGCCATTGGCATCGATGCTGAGACCTTTTGCGCCGTGACCGGATATGGCGTACTGATTGGCCAGGGCCGGGCCGCCCGTTTGCGTGTTGGGAATGGCGAAGGTGCCGTCGTTCTCGATTGCGTAATAGATGGTGCCGTTGGTTTGGTTCACCGTAACGCCGGCCAGGATGTCATCGTAGTTGCCCGGAGTGCCGTTGTTGGTGAACTTCTGCAACACCGTCGGCGTTGAAGCAAAGCTGTTGGAGGTTGACGAGTAAGCCAGCTCGTTAAGAGCTGAACTCGAAGCTCCTGAGTTGCTTTCGTTGTTGGCACTGCCTTCCAAGTAGTTGGCGTCAGTGAAGAAGAGATTGCCCCAGGGATCGAAGGCGATCTGGCTGATGCCATTGGTATCGGAGTAGAGCAACGTTCCGGTGCCTGTGGGCTGGCAACTGGTGCTGCACTCGTAGATGGCGCTGGCGCCCGAACCCGACGTACTGGGCTCCGTGACCCCATAGAAGTTGCCGGCAGGATCGAAGGCGATGGCCTTCGTGTTCTGACCGAAGTTGGCAAAGGTGCACTCCGCGGTGTCCTTGGTGCCGCCCTGGCAAGCCGGCGGTGCAGCCGAGCAGGGATTGGGCGAGAGCGTGCAGTCGAGCAGCGTCGCGTAGGTGCCCTTGCCCAGATACGGCAGCTTGTAAACGGCCGAAGTGTAGAGGTGGCCGAAGTAGAGATTGTTGTTGCTGTCGATGGTGATGGGGCCGGGCCCGTTGAAGGCCACAGACTGGTTCATGACGCCGGTTGTGATGTTAACGAAGTAAACCGTATTGCCATAGGTGTTGCCGAGCACCAGTTGCCCGTCCTGCGTGATGGCAAAGCTGCCGCCCGCAGGATTCTGGCCGTCGGTGAAGCCACCCGAAGTGAGCGGCCAGAGCCAGTTGAACTGGGTCATCAGCAGCGACGGCACGTTGGTTGCGGTGATGGTGGAGATGGCGATATTCTTCGTCACTTGCGGCGCCGCGCCGTAGAGCGTGCCGCTGACGCTGCCACCGGCCTGATTGGCATAAATGGTGCAGGTGCCCGTCGCAATGAAGGTCGCGGTGGTGCCATTCGTGCCAGTAAGAGTGCAAACGCCGGAGGTGGACGTGGTAAATGTGACTGCCAGGCCGGAAGTTGCCGTGGCCGAGAGCGTGATCACCTGGCCCTGATAGCCCGTGGTGGGCGGAGTGAAAGTGATGGTCTGCGGCTGAGCGGCCGACGCCGATGCGGTGCCGGAGATGGCCACCGGGATCGTTGCGGTCGGGGTGCTCACAAGGATGTCCGCTGTTGCGCTATAGGGTCCGGGGGTGGTCCCGGCCGGGGGAGCGAACTCGGCTGTGAATGCGCACAAGTTTCCGTTCGAGCTGCTGGTGGTGCCGGGAGTGCAGCCGTCCGACGCGGGCACGTTCAACTGGAACGTGGGGTAACTGCCGGGCTGCGTCACGTCAGTGGTGCTCGCCAGCACTGCCGGCACATTGCCGGCATCCATCAGGTAGACATTGCCTGAGTTGTTCGCACCGTCGGCGACGATGCCGAGGTTGATGGCGGCGCCGGAGGTCTGATTGCGCAGGATCGCGTTGGCTGACACGCCGCCTGCGCTCACGTACAAGTCGCCCTGCGCGTCCATCCACAGAGAACTTAAAGAAGGAGAAACGGTTTCAATCGTAACTGCCTGGGAAGTGTTGAACGCTGTGCCCAGGTAAGGGATGCGGACAATATTGGGGCTGGCATTGTCGGCAACAATGATGCCGCCGGAAGGTTCGACCGCCACGCCAACGGCCTCGGTGACCGAGGCGGGGAGCGTCACGGTGGACACCGCGCCGGCGCTGGAGACGATCACTACCTGGTTCAGCGTGGAGTCAGCGACGTAAAGATTCGATGAGGAATCCACGGCGATTCCCATCGGGTTCTTCAGGCCGTTCGCTGCTGTTGCCAGCGTCACCCCTGATGTTCCATTGACGGGATTGAAAAAGACGACGCGCTCATTTCCCGTATCGGAGATGTACAGCGTGCCTCGCGGCCCGACGGCCAGTGCCTCAGCGTCCTTCAGCGCGGCGCCGCCGAAGGTGGTCGAAGAGGTGATGACGGTGGTCTGCGTTCCGGCCACAAATGCGCCGGTGGTGCCGGTGTTGGCAATCTCAACCACATCGGGCACGCCGTTGTCGGCGACAAACAGATCGCCATTGGCGTCAAAGGCCAATGCGAAGGGCGCGGTGAACCCCGATCCGACGGCCGCCGGCGTCGTCGACCCGCTTGGAATTTCGTAGACCTTACCCGCTCCCTCGTCCGCGATGAATAAATCGCCGGCGCCATCGGCTACGACCGAGGTCGGCTTGGTGAGCCCGGTGGTGTAGGAGGTGAGAACGCCGGGATCGACGTTGGCCAATGCGGCCTGGCCCACGCCGCTCAGAGCGGTCACGCCGCTTCCGTGATTTGCCGCATCGGCGATGGTGAGAACCGCGGAGCGTTCGCCTCCCGCAGCCGGCGTAAAGTTCAGAGTGACCGGGAACGTTGAAAATCCTGCCGCCGTGAGCGGGCCTGCGCTGAAGGTTCCGTTGGTTCCGCCGAAACCGGTGGAGCACGTAGTTCCGGGCGTGGCGGTGAATTCGGTGGATGTCACGCCGAATTGCGTGACCGAAGAAGTAAGCGTGGGAGTGCAGGCGCCGCTGCTGTCAAGGATAGTCGCGCTTACTGCCGTAGCCGCCGTGCCGACGGGCCCGGTGCCCAATGATAGGTTGCCGACCGGGATGTACGAAACCACGTCGCCGCTGTTATAGGGAATGCCATACACGTTGCCTTTGGCATCGACCGCAACGCCTTTTCCGCCCTGCGTGGAAATCTGATACATGCTGCTGACGCTCGGGCCACCCGCTTGGGTATTGGGAATGGCAAAGATGCCGTCGCCGTTGGTGCTTATATAGATGGTGCCGGTGCCGCTGATGAACAGGCCGCTGATGCCGTTGCCGTAGCCCGCGGCGTTGGTGTACGACAGCACCACCGTTGGTGACGCGGCGTACGTCGATCCCGAAAGCTTGATTTCGTTCAGGTTGGTTGCCTTGCCGGTGCTGTTGTTGCCGTCGACGAAGAAGATGTTGCCCCAGGGATCGACCTCCATGGCGCCCACGGAAGTAGAGTCCTTATACACCAGCGTCGGCGTGCCGGTGGAGCTGGCGATGCAGGCGAGGTTACATTCGTAGATGGAGTTGGGATTGGTGGCGGGGAGCGTATTGGTTTCGAAGAAGAAATTGCCTTGCCCATCGAAGGCCACCCCGGCATAACCGGAGGCTCCCGAACCCGCCAACGAACCCATCAGGGTGCTGACTCCAGGCGCGAAGATGCAAGGCGCAGTATCCAGATTCCCGCCTTGGCAGTTCGCAGTCGGAGCTGTGGTAAATCCGACATAAACGCCGGTCGCCGCGTTGTAAGGGATTTTATAAACGTTGGCGTTGTAGTTGCCGCCGAAATACATGTTGCCGTAGCTGTCGAGCGCGGCATTCGAGCCACCGATGCCGGCAGCCAGCACGGTGTCGGAGCCGGCGAGCGTGAGCTGAAGGAAGTTGCCGGTGTATCCGTCACCAACCAGAACGTTTCCATTAACACCGATGACAAACGTTCCCCCGATGGGCTCCTGGGAACCGTCCCAGCCGCCGCCGGTCAGCGCTCCCAGTTGCACGGGCGCGCCCGAGACAACGATGTGCCCCTGCGCGTTGGCGAGCGCCCCAGAGAGCAAGAGAGTGAGGACAAGGAACAGAGCTGCACATGTTCCCGTCGTGATGATCCGCACTGGACTCGTCAATTTGTTCAGAAAAGTAGCTTGCATTCCACTCCCTCCGATCTGGTGCCCTTTGAATTCGGAAATCGGCTGCTGGCCGGTTTGTTCCCCCTGGGACGCCGCCTGCTTCAGGCTCGCGCTGCTTCGTGCGTTAGGCGCCGCCGTTGCTCACCGGGCCATTGCCCCGCTCCACTGTTGAACTGCAAATGCGTTTCGAAATCCTCCGCTCGCCCGGCACCCTCACCCCCGGGATGCCTTCGCGTTTCGAGACCTGTCGAGGTTCTCCCACCCCGATCACAACTCTCATGCCGGGCGACTATCGACAGCGACCGCATAGAAAGCGGCATTGAGGTCCACTTTTCTATCCGGCCTCCCCTTCTTCAAGAAGGGTCGAGCAGAAAAAGCCAGGATAAGAATCCTGCAAAAGCGAACATCGTCCCGGCCAGCGTCCGCACGCACGCCGGGCACATGAATATTGTTCGAACTTCGTGCGGATTTAAAATGCCAATTTGGTAACGATACACCGTACTCGACAAAATTCGCCGTTGTCAAGTAAAAAACGTTTGAGTAAAGCGAATTAGGCGGCTTGAAAAGGCTGGTTTTGCGAGCGCAAACAACGATGCATCAAGGGGGTCAATTTCCAGCCGTGGGGACGGCCCGGGCGGAGCCCTTCCGGCAATTTTTTGCGAGATTTCACAAAGCCGCGAGATACTCCCGTGCCACAAAGGAAGCGCGATCCGGCTTCGATGGTGGGCTGATTTTCCACATCAGGAGCCGAAAATTTATCAGCCGGCTCGGCGAAGGCCTACGATCCCCGGCGCTTCGTTTCCATTGGACTCTCTAAATGCCTAGCTGGTCTGGCTTCACCGCCGGCTGGCTTTACGGCTGCATGATACCGATATCTGCCACCCCGCGCCCGGGAGTCCACCGCGGGGGCGATTCTCAGTGAGACCCGCCGTTTCCAGCTCAATCCCGTTGATCGCGCCGAGCTTGAGAGCTGCGAGTGCAACCCGAAGCGAGACGCAGCGACGACTCATCGCTTTGTGGCGTAAGCCGGAGGCGAGGCAATGCGTCAAATCGTCGATTTTGAGGGTTCTCTTTCGCGCCGGTTTCCCGTCAATACAAGTGCAGCAGCTTAGGGACGGCGGCTGGACTTATGGGGGCAAACGAACGTAACTTCTGGCAAGAGAAAAACGTTTAAGCTGGATTACCCTGGACTTAGCATTCTTTCAGGACAACGACCTCACGGCGTGTTAGGATGGCAGTCGCCTGCGCAAAGCGATATAGCAGCAAAAGAATCGGCCGGGATCGACAAAATTACACCCGATGCTGATGATAGAAAGGCTTGGAACGATGGGGATTCGGGGGTGGTGTGCGGCCATTGGTTTGAGTATCCTTGCGGGCCTTGGAGTTGTGGGGTGCGGAGGGGGCGGGACGACCACTCCACCACCACCGGCGCTAAAAGCACCCACGGTGACAGTCACTCCCGCCTCGGCGAGCGTGACAACGCTGCAGGCCCAGTCACAGACCCTGGCGGTGACCATCACCGTAAGTGGAACGAGCGGCACACCCACCGGCTCGGTGACGCTGAGCGCAGGCTCCTACTCTTCCTCGGCAACTACGCTGGCATCCGGTAGCGCCTCCATCAACATTCCCGCAGGCACGCTGGCGGCTGGGAGCGACACCCTGACCGCCTCCTATACGCCGGATGCGGCGAGCTCCTCCACCTACGAAAGCGGCTCGGGAACCGGTTCGGTGACCGTAAACAAGGTAACGCCGACGGTGAGCGCACTGCCGGCATTCACAAGCATCGCGACGACGCAGAGCCTTTCAGTGACGGTGAATGTGAGCGGCGGCACCGGAGCGCCGACGGCGACAGGCTCAGTGACGTTGACAGGCGCCAGCTACAGCTCTGGCGCCACGACGCTGAGCGGGGGCAGCGCGACCATCATGATTCCCGCCGGGGCGCTGGGCCTGGGAGCTGTGACTTTGACGGCGACTTATACGCCCGATAGCTCAGCCTCATCCGGCTCTGGGGTTTACAACGGCGGCACGGGGAATGCACCGGTGACGGTGAACTTGGCTGTGCCGAGCGTGACGGTGAGTCCGGGTACTTCGAGCATCACGATCGTTCAGCAGGTAACGGTGACCGTCACCGTGAGTGGTGGCGCTGGAGCACCGACGCCTACGGGCTCGATTACGCTGAGCGGCGGCGGCTACTCGACTGGCCAGGGCGGGGTTTCTCTATCGAACGGAAGCGTGCAAATCACCATTGCGGCCGGCGCGCTGGCAACCGGGACCGACACACTGACGGCGAATTATTCGCCCGATGCAGCGAGCACCTCGACCTATACGAATGCCTCGGGCATGGGAACGTTGCAAGTCACTCTGATTACGCCCACGGTGACGGTGACGCCGAATCCGTCGAGCATCACCAACACGCAGGGCACGTCGGTGACAGTGGCCGTAAATGGTGGCGGTGGAAACCCCACGCCCACCGGTTCGGTGACGCTGACGAGCGGCACCTATAGTTCGGGCGCAGTCACCCTGAGCAGCGGGAGCGCGACGATCAATATCGGCACCGGCGTGCTGGCGATCGGAAGCGATACGCTTACTGCCAACTACACGCCCAATGCCGGCAGTTCATCCACCTATAACAGCGCCACGGGCACGGCCCCGGTAACGGTAACCGGACCGCCCACGATCACCAGCTTTACGGCCAACCCCAGCACGATTGCGCTTGGCTCCAGTTCAAACCTCACTGCGGTTTTCTCGGGCGGCACGGGAGTGATTACGCCCGGCAACATCTCCGTCACCAGCGGCGTTGCGGTGGGCGTGACCCCGGCGACGACCACGATTTACACCCTCACGGTTACGCCGACTTCGGGCACAACTGTGACGCAAACGGTCACGGTAAGTATCCAAAGCAACGTGAGCGTGAATCCGTCGAGTACCGGCATTGCCGTGACCGACCAGATCCTTGGGATGAACATGGCGGTGTGGTACGACTTCACGGCCAACACCTCTGCGATTGTGAACGCATTTCAAGGCGCAGGCATCGTGGCGCTGCGCTGGCCGGGCGGCTCGACTTCAGACGATTACCACTGGAATGGCACTGCAGCGAATCCGGCGAACGGCGTAGCTCCCGTGCCCTCCACCTGCGCAGGCGCTTATCAGGATTCGACCACCAACTACCTGGATTTCATCAATGACCTGGAAAACGCCAGCAATGCGCCTGTCAACGGCTACGATATTGCGTTGACGGCCGATTACGGCACGAACCCGGCGTGCACGGGCGGAGGCAGTCCGCAGGAGGCAGCCAACTGGGTACAGTACGCCTACGCGAACGGCGGCAACGTGAGTCACGTGACCGTGGGCAATGAGGTGTATGGAAACTGGGAAGAAGACCTGCACACCGTACCGCACGATCCGACGACCTACGCAAGCGCGGTAAGTGGATCAACCGGCTACTACTCGCTCATCAAGAACCAGAGTTCCAGCACCCTGGTGGGAGTGGTTGTGGATGCCGATTGCACCACCTCCAACGGTTGCACCAATGGCTGGGACACCACGGTGCTGGCCAACGCCAAGAATTACTACGACTTTGTCGAGTTCCACTACTATCCGCAGTATGGAAATGTGACCAGCGATACCTTCCTGGTCCAGCAGGCGGCGCAAGAATTCACAAGCAATATCAACACCATCAAATCGGAGCTGACCACGGCCGGCGAGTCCAACACACCGATCTACGTGGGCGAAATCGGCGCCAACAGCAGCAATCCCGGAACGCAGGGTTGGTCGATCACCCAGGGCCTTTACGCCGGCCAGCTGCTGGGCGAGGCGATGAACGACGGAGTTTCGCGCTTTACCTGGTGGATCGGCTTTGGCAACTGTTTGGGCGCCGGAAACAATAGCAGCTTGCTTTACGGCTGGCAGATCTGGGGCGCGTACAACGTTTTTTCTGACGGAGCATCGGACACCGCGTGCCCGGGCGCCGGGCCCATCGGCACCATGTCGCCTACGGCACAGGCCTTCAATCTCTTCAGCAATGTGGCGGTGAACGGCGAGTTTGTGCTCACCCCGGTGGTGACGGGCGACACCACCAATGTGCGCGCCTACGCGGCGACGCACTCCAGCGGGACGGAGACGGCACTGGTCCTGTTCAATTTGAACGAGAACTCTGGCGCACCGGTCACGATTGCGCTTACTGGGCATACCACGGCTTCAACGGTCTCTATCGAGACCTACGATAAAGCAATTTACGATTTGTCGGGCTCGCCAACGGGAACACCACCAGACCCGGTAGGGACGAGCACCTGGGCGCCACCAACGACCACCACCATGGGCGCGACGTCGCTGCCTCTTACTCTGACCTTGGCTCCGTGGAGCATGAACGTGGTCATCATTCACTAGCGGGAACAACGCCGCCAATTGCGCGAGTCCACGCGGGAGATAGTGCGCATGACTTTTCCAGCATCGCCGGCATCATGGTGCGGGCGGATGCGCCAGGGTCCATCGTTTACGCGCGGCCCGAACCTCGGCTTGAGTCTTCTTGCAAGCCTTTGTTTCGCGGCATGCGGAGGCGGCGGCGGTGGGACTGGGGGCGGTGGTGGTGGCGGTGGCGGCGGTTCGCAGCCGAGCGCTCCCACGGTGGCGGTGACTCCCGGCTCCGCGAGCATGTCGACGGTGCAGGCGATGTCACAGGCTTTGTCGGTGACGATCACGGTAAACGGAACGAGTGGCACGCCCACGGGCTCGGTGGGGTTGAGCAGCGGAACTTATGCTTCCGCGACAACTTCGCTGACGGGCGGCAGCGCTTCCATTACAGTTCCCGCAGGCACACTGGCGGCCGGAAGCAACACATTGACCGCTACGTATACGCCGGATGCGGCAAGTTCCTCCACTTACAAGAGCAGCTCGGGAACAGGCCAGGTGACGGTAACCAAGGTCACGCCAACGGTGAGCGCGCTTCCGGCTTCGGAAACCATCACCACTACGCAGATTCTTCTGGTGACCGTGAACGTGAGCGGCGGCACGGGAGCGCCATCGGCGACGGGCTTAGTGACGTTGAGCAGCGGTGGTTATGCCTCGGGGGCCACAGCGCTGAGCCAGGGGAGCGCGCAGATCATGATCCCCGCGGGAGCACTGGGCCTGGGGCCTGTGACACTGACTGCGACTTATTCGCCTGACACTGCGGGTTCAGCGATTTACAGCGGGGCCTCGGGGACGGGATCGGTGACGGTCGGCCTGGCGATCCCGAGCGTGACGGTGAGCCCCAACCCATCAAGCATCACGACATCGCAGGGAACCACAGTGACGGTGACCGTGAGTGGCGGCGCGGCCGTTGCGACACCGACGGGCTCAGTGATATTGAGTGGAGGCAATTACACTTCGACGGCGACTGCACTGGTGAACGGAAGCGCGCAGTACCCGATCGGCGCAGGCGCGCTGACAACAGGAACGGACACGCTGACCGCGAGCTACGCGCCTGACCCGGCGAGTTCGTCGACCTATACAAATGCAACCGGCACAGGAACGGTGACGGTCAATCCTCCCACCGCGTACACGCTAACCATTGATTCCGTGGCGCCTTCGAGCGGCATCACGATTTCGGCCAGTCCGGCCGACAACAACGGAAAGAGCAGCGAATCGACACCGTTCACACTGAGCTATTATGGCGGAACGCAGGTGACGCTGAGCGCGGCGCAACTGGCCGCGGGTTACTCCTTTGTTTCCTGGAGCGGATGCACGGGTGTGAGCGCAACTATCTGCACAGTCACGGTGAATGGCAGCACGACCGTGACTGCGACATACAACCAGACAGGTGTTACGTCGATCACCGTGACACCGAACGCGGCTACGATTGGAACGCAACAGCAATTCACGGCGAATGTGCAAGGCACCGGCGGCTACAGCAGCGCGGTGACGTGGTCGGTAGCCGCACCCTCGGGCAGCAGCCTGAGCCCCGGCGACATCAGCACGGGGGGCCTCTACAACACGCCCTATCCGGCGCCGCCAACGGTGACGGTGAAGGCTACGAGCGTGCAAAACCCGGCGATCAGCGGAAGCGCGACGGTGACATTGAGTCCACCGGCCGCCACAACGGGTCCGACGCTGAATGTGGACGTGAATACACCCAACACGCCGAGCGAGAATCCGCACACAATCAGCTCCTATGTGTACGGGATGAACGGTTTTTCCCTGGATACGACATCGGAGAAGACCGCCAATCCCGGCATCATTCGCTGGGGCGGCGACGACACCTCGCGGTACAACTACCAGAACAATATGACAAACTCCGCCAGCGATTATTACTTCGAGAATTTCCTCGGCGGAGCTTCTCAGTTTCCGAACGCGACGGGCAGCACAAATTTCACGCAGTTTGTCTTCAGTGCCGACAGCGCGGGCTCAGCGGCGCTGGGCACGGTGCCGGTTCTGGGGTGGGTAGCCAACAACACGCAATACGCGTGCAGCTTTACCGAGTCGCAGTTCCCGGGCCAGGAAAGCTACAACAGCGCCAGTTGCGGCGACGGCATGTACGCCGACGGCAGCGAGGGTTGTGCAAGTTCGGGTGGCTGCGAACTCTTCGGCAGCAACACCATTGCCGCCGTCACCAGCATTGCGGAGCCGCCACCGAACATCACCGCAACGTCGGCGACTCCAATCGCGAGTCAGGTTCCGAATCCGGGCTCAGTGACAGCAAGCTGGGCCGACAACACCTGGGTGGGGGGCTGGGTAAATTCGTTGGTGACGAACACTTCCTACGGCAACGGCGCCAGCGGCAAGGGCGTGGCCGTGTGGGACCTGGACAACGAACCTCCCTGGTGGAGTGCCGTTCATCGCGACGTGCATCCCGTCCCGTTCACGTACGACGAAGTGACCGACAACGGCATCGGCACGGCGCTGGCCATCAAGACCGCCGATCCCACGGCCCTGGTGAGTGGGCCGGTGATCGACTGGTGGTGGACGTACTTTTACTCCCAGTCGGATGTTTGGAGCGGATACGCGACCGGGCCCTGCTATCTGCCGTGGAGCAATCCCACCGACCGCGAGGCTCACAACGGTCTGCCCATGATCGAGTACTATCTCCAGCAATTCAACAGCTATTCGCAGAAATATGGAGTCCGGCTGCTGGATTATCTCGACATTCACGGGTACTTTGCGCCCGACTACAACGGCAATTCGGTGGCCTTTACGACGGCAGGCGACACGCAGGAACAGAAGACGCGCATGAACGGGACGCGCGTTTTCTGGGATTCGACCTACACCGATCCCAACTTCCCGCAGCCGAATTACATCACCGACTCGGACTACACCTCGAGCTGCTCGCCGCCCGCACAGGCGCCGCAACTGATTCCGATGCTTCAGTCATGGGTGCAAAACGAGTACCCGGGCACGAAAACAGCGATTGACGAGTACAACTTCGGGGGCCTGGAGTCGATCAACGGCGCGTTGGTGCAGGCCGACATACTGGGCATCTTCGGGCGGCAGGGCCTGAATATGGGCGCGCTGTGGCCGACGACGAATTACAGCGCGCAAGGCCCTGGGAATTACGCCTTCGCCATATACCGCAACTACGATGGGAACGATTCCACTTTTGGAAACACGTATCTGCATGCAACGAGCGCCGCGTCAGGCACAGACGCCGAAGGTCAACTCGCGGTCTACGCCGCGCAACGCGGCTCTGATAACGCCATCACCGTGATGGTGATCAACAAGACCTACGGCTCCCTGACCTCGACCATCAACCTCGAGAACTTCAGCGCGGCGAGCGGCACGAGCGCGCAGGTTTTTGAGTACAGCAACTCCAACCTCAGCGCCATCGTTGCGCAGCCGGCCGCAAGCGTGACCTCGCCCACGGCAGGCGGGACCACGAGCACTTTGACCTATACATTCCCGGCGCAGTCGATCACGCTCTTTGTTGTGCCGGATTAGAGGCGATGCTGCAGCGCCATGGTAACGAAATCATGGACGTGAAAAAACCAGCACCGCGCGCTTCAAAATATTGAGCCGGCGGCTTCGCGAACGTGCGCCTCTACGAAGCTTCTCAATTTGCGGAATGTTGCTTGACAGTGAGCCGGATCCGCAATCGTCCACGAACCCGGCATCGTCTGTCGAGGGACCGAACAAGCTCGCCAGGCAGAGCCGCATGGTGCGTTGTCCGCAGCGGTTCGACCTTCTGTCTCCACAGGAAAGGAGGGTCTTGAGTGAATCGCTTTTTCTCATGCCGAAGGGCCGGCGCACTTCGCTCTTTCGCGGGATGGGACAAGGGTTGTCCCTCGCGGCCGCCCTGGAATGCGGCTTGTTGCCCGGCTAGGGGCGGGGTGAGGCGGCATCAGCGGCTTCCGCTGGATGTCGGAGGGCCTTAATGTTCTGACTTGCAGACGTCGCCCCAGAGCCCGGGTAGGCCACTTATCCACAATGCGGTGTGGAGCCCAAAAGCCACGAAAATCACGGTACCGATCCCATTGAAAAAGCAGGCGAAGAATTCACTTGACAGAGTCTCACCTCAAGCCTCAGAATTCCCTGTCATCAAAGTCATCTCATCCAGCGAGTGAATCTGCGTTCAGGCACTCAAAGGCTTAAGTACGGCATGGGGGCCTTGGACCGATCGATGACGCAAACGGAAACGTAGCCGACGGGGGGACTACTATGAAGTTCTTTTCTGGGATCAGGCCGACTGCCTCGTTGTTGGTGATGCTAAGCATGGTGTTCCTGGCGCAGTGCGCACTTCACGCGCAAGGAACAGGCACTGTGACTGGCGTCGTAGAGGATTCGACGGGCGCCGTCATTCCGAAAGCCGTCGTCGTTTTGACCAACGTGGCGACTGGAGTTGAGAGTTCCACCACCAGCAACGCTGTGGGTGCGTTTGTGTTTGCCGGCCTCACCCCTGCCACCTACAGTTTCAAAATTACGGCCACGAATTTCGAGCCGTGGCAGTCGCAGCCTTTCGACTTGCATGCCGGGGATCAACCGAGCTTTACGGACATTCGCATGCAGGTGGGCGAGGCTACGGCCGCAGTGACGGTTGAGGCCAAGACTGAAACCGGGATTGCCGCGCTGGACACTGCCGAGCAAAGCAACATCATCACGGCCGAGGATCTGAACACGCTTAGCATTATCGGCCGCGATGCCACCGAGTTGGTGCGCATGCTTCCCGGATACGCCATGTCCACCGGCGACCAGGGCCTCTTCAACCGGCCCGGATACAACACCGCAGTGGTGGGCCTGAGCGGTCCTACAGGCGCTTTTTCTGCCAATGGCGCCGGCGTCACCGGCATTGCCACTCTCACCGACGGCGTCTCTCTTACCGACATTGCCACCAACTCAGGCTCGATTCAGCAGATCAACATCGAGATGGTGCAATCGGTGAAGGCCACCAACTCTTCCTTCGGCGCCCAGTACGCCAAGGGACCGGCGGTTATCCAGGCAGAGAGCAAAGCTGGCGCCGCCGCCTTTCATGGCGAAGCCTACATCGCGGTGCGAAATACCGACCTGAACTCCAACGACTGGTACGACAACTACCTGCGCCAGTCGAGGCCGGCAGGATCGTACTATTACCCCGGAGCGCAGATCGGCGGGCCGCTCCTCCTGCCCTTCACGGATTTCAATCGTGACCGGCGCAAGCTTTTCTTCTTCGCCGGGTTCGAGTATTACAACCAGAGCTTTGAGGCCAACCAGCAGGCCCTCTCCGCCTGGGTGCCTACCATGGCGGAGCGGCAGGGAGATTTTAGCCCTGCTTCGCTCGACGCCGAGCTTTGCGGCGCACGCCCTGACGGCGCCGCCAATCCCAACGCCATTCAGGCCATGTGCAACTCCAACAACTTTCTACCCAACGGAACGCAGATCGCCAACTACAATGCCCAGCCATATGTCAATTCTTCGGGTGCGGCACTGGTGAACTGGTTCCCCCTGCCCAATGCCGATCCGTTCACCAATCCCTTCGGCTACAACTACATTCAACAGCTTATTCAGCAGCAGAATGGAGGGCAGTTCAAGGCCACGCTGGATTACAACATCAGTGAGAAAGACAAAGTGTTCCTGGTTTACGGACTGCAGAAAGAAATCGACCAGGATCCGGTGGCTCTGAACCAGTACTTCCCGACGGGCGCGGTGCCTTACCCCGGCAATGTCACTACCGGCGATGTGTCGAATGTCCTGTCGGCGAACTATTCGCGCAGCATTGGCGCCACCATGAATAACCAATTCACCGCTGCCATGTCGTTTGTGAGCTTGCCGGGCAAGATGGGTAGCCCGCAGGCGGTGGACCGTTACGACATGAGCTATTACAACTGCAATAACCAGGCGGAGCGTGCATCGGGCGGCTGCCCCTACACCCTCGGGAACAACTTCAATTATCTGGGCATGTACAAGAACGGAGGCGATCTTTCGATTCCTGCAGTCACCTCGGGTGGCCCCAACGGTTACCCGAACCTGGCGATGCCCGGCGGCTTTTATAACAACCAGATACATACAAAGAAGGTCGATCCCATTCTTCAGGACGATTTCTCCTGGCAATTGCGGAACCACTTCTTGCAATTCGGCGCCTACTGGGAAACGGGGACTTACAACGGCATCGCGGACACGAATGCTTATCCGCAGGGACAGTTCTCTGACAACCCCGGCAGCGGCTACTTTGAGTACGCCCCGAAGCCCTTTCAATCCGCACAGTTTGTCTCCTGCACTAACCCCAGCCCGCAAGGCACCTTGCGCAACTCCGGGGCCAATTACCTGGGCAGTTGCTTCAACCCGACGGCCATGATGTACGAGGGTTATGCCGACACCTGGAATCAGACCAACTTCACGCCGCTGGTCGACATGCGTTACACCAGCGTGGCCGGGTATGTCAACGACAGCTGGAGGATTCATCGCCTGAACATCATCGCGGGGGCGCGCTTCGAGCACCTCGGCCCCTGGTGGGACAAGCATCAGAATGGCCTGGCGACGTTTTCCGACAGCCTCTACAACACGCAGTGCAGCGGCTACACGACCAACTGCGCCAGCCTGAACCTGCCGGGCATCACCTGGTATTCGCAAAAATCGGGAGTCTCAAACTCAGTCAGCGCGCCGACGACGATCTACTTTACTCCTCGGGTGGGCGCTTCCTGGGATGTTCTGGGCAAGGGCAACACCATCGTGCGCGGCGGCTGGGGCATCTACCGCAACGAGGAACAGTTCAATCCCTATGCTCTGGCGGCGGCCACGGCCCAGAATTACAAGACCAGCCAGTTGGTAGGAACTTTAACCTTCAACCAGATCGACAGTACGACGCCGCTCAACCCTCCCGATTTCACCGCTTATACGCTTTCGCCGTCTGACACCACTCGCCCCATTTACTACCAGTACAGCTTCTCAATCGACCAGCAGATCGGCTGGCGCCCGCTGCGGTCGATGGTGCAATTCGCGTTCGTAGGCAGCCACAACGTCAATCTTGGCTCCTATAACGGCAGCAGCTACAACGAGGCCTCCGATATCAACATCATCTGCGGCATCGAGACCGGCTGCCCCGCCAACAAAAATCCCAACATGACGACCTCCGCGACTCCGGACAGTCTGATTCGGGCGACGCTTACGACGATACCGCTGTACATGCTCTCCTTGGCCAACCCTGAGAGCGGCGGCATTGGCGATATGAGCACTCCGGAACAGGACTGGTTCCGTCCGTACCCGTTCTACCAGCACATCTACACGCTCAAGCACGACTTTTATTCGAACTACAACAGCGTGCAGGTGCAATGGAACAAGCAGTCGGGCATCGTGACCTATGGCGCCAACTATACCTTCGCCAAGAACCTGGCAACGGCGGCCTCTTGGAATAACAACATTGTGGATCCGGTCAATCTGCGCAACGATTACAACCCAGTGCCGTATGACCGCTCGCAGGTGTTCAACATCCACTACCTCGTCAACGTTGGGCAGCGCTACAAGGGCAAGACCTGGTGGGTGGGTCAGGTTGCCAATGGATGGCAAGTTTCAGGAATTTCGTCGGTGCAGAGCGGATTCCCGCTGGCGTCAGAAAACGGTGAGAATTTCGGCTTTGGTTATGCCTCGATATTGCCGATTGCCGTCCCATGGCCGAACATGGGCTCTCCCAATTCCGCTTTCCCGCAATGCGCATACGTGTTTAAGGTGACACCGGTGAACGGAAGCTACGAATGCGTTACGGGTGTGAATCCGACGGTCTGGCTGGGCACGCCTGACATCGAGCTGATGCCGACGATTCTCAGTAATCCGAAGGCCAACCTGAAGACGCATCAATACATCAACCCGCTGGCTTTCGGAATTCCGCAGCCTCTCAGCCAAGGGGCGTACCGGATGCCCTATTTTCACGCTCCGGCGTACATGGATCACGACGTGACCCTGCTGAAGAACTTCACCCCACGAGAGGGGCAGAATCTGCAGCTGCGGATGGCGGCTTTCAATGTGTTCAACCATCCCTTGGTCAGCTTCAACAACCAGAACACCGACAACCTGAACCTGAACTTGAGTCTGGCGACGGTAGGGCAGCCGATCACGCCGAATGTGCTCGTGTACCCCAACTTCGGCGTGGCCGACATCAAGGTCGGGAGCCGGCTGGTTGAGGTAGAGGCGAAGTATTCGTTCTAGCGGTTTCTCAAGCGGGCCTGTGCGTTGTGCCGCATGCCGCCCGGCGCACGGCCAGCGAGGGATTGAAGAGAGGGCGGCGCCTGGCGGCAGCGTGAGGAACGGCGGGCAGGCGAGCCGTTCGCAAGGGAAGGTTGGATTTGAGATTTGGGAGGCAGGGTATGAAGATCGAGTCTTCTGTCATTTTTCGTAGCGTTGCACGGATCGCGTGCCTGGTTCTGACTGCAGGTCTGTTGGCCGGCAGCGCCGCCATGGCCCAATTGCCGATTTCGTTTACGCCGGGGAACCCTCCCCCGGTGCTGAGCGGATCGGTCCTGCCCTTCAATCACGGCTCCTCTGGCTCATGGGGCCAGGTCTACGAAATGGCAATTTCGCCCAATGGGAACGTCCTGTTCTTGGACTCCTCAAACAGCAACATATTTCAGCTCGCGCCCGGCGCGTCGACGCCGACCCTTGTCAAAGGTGCGGGGACAAACGCCGAAGGGGCGAACACGTGCGCAACCCTGGAAACCTCGGGCTCGTACTGGAACGCAGGCATCGGCTTCGACTCCGCAAACAATCTTTATTTCGGCAACCGCTATAGCGGGGTGGCCCCGTTCTGCCGCATACCTTACCAGGCCTCCACCAATTCATGGAACTTCAGCGCCTCGGACGCCTGGGGCCCTCCCACCTACACAATCAACGGCTCCCCAGTGACGCTCTATCCGCAATTCATCTTTATCCCCGCCTGTAGCGGCACCTGCGCCACCAACACAGTGTATTTCAGCACCTCAGGCAATACCGACAGAGGGATCTATGAGGCCACCGTGAATGTTGCGACAGGCGCGATCAGCAACGTCACACAACTTATTACCGGGTTGGAGGATTTCGCCGCCAACGTCGCGGTCGACTTTGCTGGAAATGTTTTCTTTTACGAAAATATTTATCCGACTCCGGTAGGTCAGAGAGTTACGGGGATTCGCGAAATTCCCGCGGGCGTGACCGGGATTCAGGGCTCCGGGAACGGAGCGGCCGAGACGGCCAATACGTTGCTGGTCGGCAACTCGAACGAGTTCACCGGCATTGGGGGAATTACTTTCGATGCGCACGGCAACCTATATTTTTCCACCGCTTATAACCCCAGCTATGGCGCATTTGCCAGTGGCGTGTTCATGATTCCCAACGAGGGCACGCCCACAGCGCCCAACCTGGTCTGGAACGATACGTTCATGGTTTCGCCCGTCGGCGGGGGGCAGCAACCCCTGGTTGATCCCCGGGGCTTCCTTTGGATCCCGGACGGGTCCGGCTCGAACTGGGCTGCCCCAGGGGTTGTGGCCCCGGCCTGCGATACAACCACCATCCAAACCGTCGATGCCACCTGCATCTCAGAGTCCGTCGTGGTGTGGAAGCCGGGCATGGTCAACCTGAGCACGGCTGCGGTGGGCGCAACTCCCTCGGTGAAGATCACGGGCTACTCGGTTCCGGCGGCGGGCGGCACGCTGAACCTGACCTCGAACAATTCCTTCACAGAAAATCAGGTGATCACGATCTCGGCGGGCCCGAGCGATCCCCTGTACCCCGTGAACGGTCTCAGCTTTTACGTGCAAGCGGGATCCACCAGCACTGCATTCTCGGTTGCTATCCCCACACTCGCCACGAGCCCGGGGTATATCGCTGGCGGGTCCAGCGGGTCCAGTTCGGCCACAGCAAAGTTGTCGCCATATTCGACGGCCTACTACGTGTTCAACCAGGCCACCACCCCGGCTACGGGCAGCTTCACCCCGAGCAATAAGAACTTCGCGGTGATTCCCAATCCGATTCCGGGCAATCTGGGCTTCCCTGTCATCACAACCTTGCAACCCTGCACGGCGGGCACTTCCTATCCGACCTGGAGCCCAACCGAGAACACCAACTCGTCCTTCAGTTGGTGCGCTCTCTTTCTACAGCTGAGTACGCCAACGGCGGGACTCGCGGGCAGCGATGTGCAGATGCTCAACTCCAGCGGCGGTGTCATCACCGGGAGCAACATCTATGTGAGCGGTGTCGGACAGGGGGCGGCAACTTCCAGCCTGGCTACGCCGACCGCGTACTCCATCGCTTCGGGTTTGAACGAGCCGCAGCAAGTGGCGGCTGATTCGGCGGGAGACGCGTTTGTGGCGGATGCCGCCCTAAAGGCGATCGAATTCTATCCGGCGGGGACCTCGTCGCCGATCTCAGGGACGACCTTCGGTAACAATTTGTCTGGGCCCACCGGCGTGGCGATCGACCTGGCGGGCGATCTGTACATCGGCGACTCCGGCAACGTCTACGAAATTCCCTATATCAATGGCAAGTTGCAAACGTCACAGCAGACCAATATTGCCAGCGGTCTGGGTTCGGACTTGAACCTGGCCGTCGATGGCATGGGTGATGTTTTTGTGGCGGATAAGGCCAAGAAGCAAGTGGTCGAGATCGTGAATCCACAGTCGGCGCTTCTGCGGCAGGGCCTACCGGCGCTGCAAACGTTGGGCAGCAGCGCCAACTTTGCCGGGCCGACGGCCATCGCAACCGACAATTCAGGGAATGTGTGGGTCGCCGATGGATCGAACTTGTGGGAGATCACGATGCCCTTCGGAGGGGTCTCTGAGATCACCAGCAAGCTTTCAGCTCCGGTGACGGGGCTGGCCATCGACCCCTCAGGCTCGGTGTTTGTGGCCGAGGCCAGCGGCCTTTTGTGGATTCCGTATCAAGTCACTTCCACGTCCTCGGGCCTGAATGTGAATGGCGCGGTTTTGGTGGCGAGCGGGCTGGGCTCGAGCAACACCGAATTGCCCTTCAGCGTGGCCTTGGACGGGTCTCTGAATGCCTATGCAGACTACGGTTCCGGCTCGAACGCCGGGCTGTCGCAACTGAGCATTAACGGCGGAGTGAATTTCAATAATTCCTACGCCGAGATCAATCCGGCGGTTCCTTATGAGGCCGATGCGCAGTTGTTTAACCTTGGCAACACGTCTTTGACGCTGGCTGCATTCTCCAGTGACACCATTACGCAACCCAACGCCGGCGAGTACTCCGTAGTGGCTGCCACACTAAACTCGCCTGCCTGCGGCCCCTCCACCAGCACGCCGCCCGGTGAAGCGTGCTATCTCGGTTTCGACATGCTGGATTCACTGACCCCTCCCGCCGGCGTGGGCCAGACCAACGCAAGTGCAACCGTGGTAAGCAATGCCACCAATGCGCCTGCGGGGTTGAACCTCGCGCTCTCGGCCAACGTCGTCCAGGATCCTCGGCCTGGGAGCAGCATCAAGGTCACCTTCGCGGCTGCCAGCGGCACAGGGTGCGGGGGTTCCACTTATCCGGGATGCCAGACGGCAACCGTGACCGTCACCTCAAGCAGCGGTACGCCGCAGGGCACGGTCATCCTCAAGGTCCCGGGCAGCGGAATTTCACAGCAAGACCAAACTGCAACTCTGAACAGTTCCGGCGTAGCCACATTCAACTTCACCAATCTGTCTGGTGGAACCTACAACGTCCTGGCGACGTACGGTGGCGAAGGCACGGGAGGAGCGACGCTGAATAGTTGCTCGTCGTCCACTCCGGTCTGTTTCGCAGGAAGCGCATACACGACGACATTCCTGATTAACCGCGCGACGCCGGCGTTCACCGTAGGCCCCCCGGGTACTGCGGGATGCCTGACATGGACCGCGACCAACTGCGCGCCGAACCAGCAATACATCAATTCCTACCAGGGCATCAACTTTGTCGCCCAGGACAGCCCCGAGTCGATTACGGCTTCGGTGACCTCAACCGTGGGAACGCCGACCGGCTCGGTGAGCTTCCTTTTGAACGGGAACCCGGTTGATTCGACGCAGGTGCAAAACTCGCTGAACGCCAACGGGATCGCCAACTTCGTGCTCAACAATCTGCCTCTCGGCTCCTACAGTTCGGCGACGAATACGCCCGTCATCGCGCAGTACAACGGCGACCAGAACTACGCAAGCGAAACCATTACGCTGCCCGCGTTCGAGGTGATTAATCCCGCCATCTACATCACAGCCACTCCGTCGACGTTAAGTACCTCGGCGGGAACCGCCGCCACGGCGACCCTCAACCTGCAGCCACTACTGGGATTCAACATTCCCGTGAGCCTGCAGTGCGTCTCGGCTTCATTGCCCCAGTACTCTGAGTGCACATTTGCCTACGCGAGTAACAGCGGGGGAACTGTAAGCCCTTCGTCTTGCCCTGCATCAAATCCCAATTGTTTCCCGCCTCCTTCTACGATTGTGGTCACCATCAGCTCGAATGTGCCGGTGAACAGCGGCACCGCATCGCTGGGGCAGCATGCGCGCTGGACGCTGGCCGGGCTGTTTGGGTTAGGCCTGCTGGGGCTGATCGCCGGGCGCAAGAGGCTCAACCGTTACCTGGTTATGATTTGCCTGGCGATGATGCTCTCGGGAGCGTTCATGGGCATCACGTCATGCACCAACGCGGGATATTCAACACCGCCCGCAGCGCCCAATGTAAAGACGAAGTCGGGAACGTATCCGGTGCAGATCATCACTTATAACCCGTCGACTTTGCAGCAGAACTCCATCACTACGCCGTTGTTCACGCTGCCGGTGACGATCCAGTAAGACTGCCAAAGGCAGGGCCAGATATCGTGCTTTCCGGGAGCTGGAGGCGGCTCCCGGAAAGCGAGAGAAAAAAGGAAGCCTCGAGCCGCGAGAAGAGAAGCCGCTCGCGGAAGGTCGACACGAGTTTTTCGGGAGGATTGCAATGGCCACCACGTCGTTCATCGCACTTCGCCGGTTTGCCGGAGTTGCCTTTACGCTGTTCTTGTTGAGTCTCTGCCTGACGGGCGCCGCCATGGGCCAAACGCCACTGGTGACTGCGAGTTCGCCTACCGGTTTGAACCATCCCGCGCAGTGGGGATCGGCGTCGTCCGAGACCATCAATCAAACCGCTATGGATTCGTTCGGCGACTGGCTGGTGGCTCCATACGCTCCCAATGGGGGCCTGTTTGAGTTTCCCGCCAACGGCGGTCCCATGGTCACCCTCGTGCCTCTTACCGGTCTCGGCAACAACTATCAAAATCCCATGATCCTGGTCGACCCGGCGAACAACATTTATGTGGGCGGCAACTGGAACAACTGCATGCTGGAGTTTTCGTACAACGCGGCCACCAACTCCTGGCCAACCCTGTCGGTACTGACTGCTTCCAACTCGTCCCCCGACGAATGCAACGGAAACACTGCGCCCTCGCTCGCCCAGTACAGCATCTTTGGCTTCGCGCCTTATTACTTCCAGCCGTGGGGCGTGGCAATCGGCAACGCCAATACCGGCGCGGCAGCTGGCAATATCATCGTGGGCAACCAGAACAACTCGGGCTGGATCTTTGACATGACCATTCAAGGCGCCTGGAGCAATCCAAATGTGCCGCAGAGTTCCAGTTCGACTTTCGATATTATCGCCTCCTCAGGGATGAAGAAGCGCCCCAACTCCCTCGCCGTGGACCCGGAGGGCAACATCTATTTTGTTGAGGATTCGGGAGGCTTGCCAGGCGTTTACCAAATTCCGCAGTCGCTGGTCGCCGCCGGCCAGGCAGCCGGGACCGCAGGAGTCGCCACAACGGATTCGAGCCCCGGCATCGTTCGTGTCGATCCCATGCTGCCCGACGTCACAGCCGTAGTTACCGACGCGGCCGGCAACCTGTACATCAGCGACGGGGATGACGGCGTCTTCTTTGTTCCCAACCCGTCAGGGACCCCGCAGACCTCGGCAGCAGTGATGCTGAGCCCCTTGCCTACGCAAGGCGAAGTTGGCGTAGATCCGGCTCGCAAAATTCTCTATGTTCCCACCACCCAGAACCAAAACAACGGCCAGGCCGACGTGGCTAAAGTGGGCATAGGATACGCGGAATTCGGCTCCTCAAACGTCGGAACCACGACAGCCTCGGCTCTGCCCATCGACTTTAGTTTCAGCGGCAACGTCACGCCCGCAAGCTTCGTGGTTGTGGAAGACGGCATGACGACACCCGAATTTGCGATCACGGGTGGAAATTGCACCACTGGTACGGCCTACGCGGCGTTGTCGTTTTGCACCAAGAATTTGACCTTCACCCCGGCTGCGGTGGGGAGTGCGTCGGCGAAACTGTTGATGCTCGACGCGAAGAGCAACATCCTGGCTTCGCTTGTGCTGCACGGCACCGGCGTAGGCGCCAGCGCCCAGGTTTTCGGCGGCATGGAAACGGCGATTGGCTCGACGCTGAAGACGCCGGCGCAAGTTGCGATCGACACATCGGGAAATGTCTACGTTGCGGATCCAGGCCTGGGCGCTAACGGAGTGCTGAAGTATGCGGCAGGTTCCTCCACCGCCGTTTCGATCGGCACTGGATTGACGACGCCCACCGGCGTTGCAGTTGACGGTGTGGGCGATGTGTTTATCGCCGACAGCGGCACGGGCAGCGTGTACGAAGTGCCCTTTGGAACAAGCGGACTGAATGCCGCCGGCCAGGTAACCCTCGTGAGTGGGTTAGGCACCAGCGGCCTGAATCTGGCAGTTGACGGACTGGGCGATCTCTATGTCGCCGACCCAACCAATCACCAGGTGGTAAGGCTGTCCGGTCTGGGTGATTCCGGCGCCGGTGCTCTGTCGGTCTCAGAGACCATGCTCACCGCCGGGTTTACAGCTCCCTCCGCCGTAGCCGTCGATTCCAACAACAATCTCTACATCGTCGACGGCGCGAATCTCTTTGAGATCGCCGGGGGGGTGGCCTCGCCGGTAACTTCGTCCTCGCCGACATCCATGCCAACAACCGTCTTGAACACTTTGAGCGGCGCCACCGGCGTGGCCGTCGATTCCTCCGGCGCTGTCTATATTTCATCGACGAGCGGGACCACGCGGACCCCCGTGGTGAGCGGGGTCGTCGGCAGCGCAACTACAATCGCTCCAGACGTGACCGATTCATCGTCCGTCGCGCTTGACCGTTCGGGCAACATATATGTGGCACCGGCTGGCGGTCCTCATGTTACAGCCGTAAGCACCGTCGGAACCCTCGCCTTGCCGACCCCTAGTTCGCTCACATCGCCCACCTCGGCGCCAACAACGATTACGAACGCAGGCAACGCACCGTTGTTGATTAAGGGTTACACGAACTCGACAACGGTCGTAGATTCAGTGACGATCGCGGACTTCACGGGCGCCGACGGAACTTGCGTGGGCGACAGCACCGCGCCCGCAACGGGCATTCCTGCAGGCGGTACCTGCCAGGTTGTCGTCACCTTCAACCCGGGACCAGGAGAGCAGGGTGCGCTGACCGGCTGGATTCAAGCGACCAGCAATGCCATCAACGCTCCCATCACGATCAATACTGCCGGTACGGGTTTGGCCTTGGGCGCCTCCAAGACCGCCGTCAGCGTGGGAAGCTCGGCACAAGCGGTCAATACTCCGATCACGGTGACCGTAACGCCAGCGAGCGGCACGGGAACTCCGTCGGGTACTGTGCAAGTGACCTATACGTCCTGGACAGTGGTCGTTCCCAACAGTTGCCCGGTCTCGCCTTGCCCTCCAACCATCACTCCCGAAACTGTGACCGCTTCGTCAAGCTTGACGAATGGCCAAGCGCAGTTCACCTTGGCGCCGGTCCTGGCGGGAAGCCAAACTTTTGTCGTGGGTTACGCGGGCGATCGAGTATTCGGCCGGTCGACGGGAAGCCAGGCCGGAAGCGTGGCGAAGTCGTCGATCGCAGGCTTCCTTGCCGATTCCAATCCTCCGCCGTATTTGCCGTTCGTGCAGCAGCAGAGCGGTTCGACGCCCTACGACGGATCGCAGCTGTATTGGCAATACAACATGCCGGTGACGGTCAATACCGCAGCGGGCATTCCTACCGGCACGCTCACGTTTATGGATAACTCCTCAACGTGTCCGCCGGGAACTTCGGTGACCGGGCAGGGGGCGGCCATGTGTGCGCTGTCAGGTACCTCGGGCCAGGCGTGCCCGCAGACCGGGCCCAGCGTAGGCAGCTCCGGGGAGCAGTATGTGGCGAACAACGGCACGCCGTCTTCCAACAGCGGCGCGACGGCGACATTCGTTACCAGCTGCCTGCAGATGCCCCAGTTCGTAACTTACACTCCGGTAGTGTCGACCCATTACATCACGACGGTGTATAGCGGAGATGCGAATTTCCTGGGAGCAACGGACCCGGTGTCTAGTCTCTTCCAGGTCATTCGCAGTCCCATGGTGAACATCACTACCTCCGCTCCTGCTGCTCCTTCCAAGCCTATCCCCACGGCCACGTTGAGCGTGCAACCGGGATCGACGGTGAACACGACACTCTACCTCGCACCGCTCCTGGGCTACGGCTTTCAGGGAAAAGGCGGGCTGTTGAACGACTACAACTTCCCGGTGGGCCTATCGTGCGACAACCTGCCGCCGCACACGGAATGCACGTTTACCTATCCCACAAGCGTGAGCCCTTACCAGCCCACGGCCGCGAATTCCGTGCAAATATGCCCCCAGCCCACGCTGGATTCGAATTCCGGGACCGCGGCGGCGTTCGAATCATTGGCTGAGACCGGTGGCTGCAACGCGAGCGGCGTCGGAGTCGTGACGCTGACCATCAATACCGACGTGTCGACGGGCACCACAACCAGTCAGAATTCCACCGCTGCGTCGGTCACTCTGGCCTCGATTTTTGGCCTGGGGATGATCGGGCTCTTCTTCCGGCGCAAGGCTTTCCAGAAAGGGCGTTGGCTGTTAATGGTTATCCTGGTGATCGTCGGAGGCACCCTCGCGATCACCCTGACCGCCTGCAACACCACCAACCTCGCCCCCTTAGCTCAGCTCCAAACGCCGGCTGGGACTTACCCCGTGAGCATTACGGCAGTGCAAGTCGGCACCCAGTGTGTCCCGCAGACAGGCTCGAACCCCAATCCGTGCACGACACCGAGTGGGGGGTCAGGCGAACTGATCTTCGGCAGCAACAACCAGGTTTCGCTGCCGTATTACATTAACGTGACGGTGCAATAACGGCCGGAGCGCACCATAACCGGGACCAGCATCGCGCCGCTTATGCGGCGCGATGTTGTCTTCGCGGCTTTCCAGCACATCCGGCACATCGTCGAAGAAATGCGTTGTCCGCCTTGGTAAATTGATTTAGTATGATTTCTGCCCACTCGGAAGGCGGCGCTGGGAGCGCGCCGTAAGCGATTCAAATTCATTGGAAAATTAAGTCGATGGGGAGATCCTTGCCGCGCTGTTGATTCGGGGAGAGGTGTAACCATGCGGTTTCATAAGATTTGGTGGCTGGCGAGTGCAGTAGTCCTTGTTTCAGGCTGTGGCGGCGGTTCGAGTACAAGCACGTCGAATCCGCCGCCTCCGCCGGCGCCGACGGTCACAGCGGTAACACCCACGAATGCAAGCACGGGCGCCGCCGTAAATTCCCCTGTAACGGCCACCTTCAGTGAGGCGATGAATGCGTCGACCGTCACGACATCGACGTTCACTCTGGCGCCGCAAGGCGGAACGGCGATAGCCGCGACTGTCACTTATTCCTCCGCCACAAATACTGCCACTCTCACGCCAAGCGCTTCCCTTGCCTACAACACAACCTACACGGCGACGATCACGACCGGTGCGACGAGCTCGGCCGGAACGGCGCTGGCTGCGAACTTCCCGTGGTCATTCACTACGGCCGCTGCTCCTGCGCCGACAGTCACTGCAGTGACGCCGACCAACGCGAGTACGGGCGTGGCGGTCACCTCCACGGTCACAGCCACGTTCAGCGAGGCCATGAGTGCGTCGACGTTTACCGGTTCCACCTTTACTTTGACACCGCAGGGTGGCAGCGCGGTGGCCGCGACCATCACTTATAGCTCCAATGGCAATTTAGCAACGCTCACTCCGAATGCTCCGCTCGCGAATAACACCACCTACACGGCGACCGTTACCACCGGAGTAACGAGCTCGCGGGGAGCGGCGCTGGGCGCAAATTACTCGTGGATGTTTACAACTGCAACGGCTCCTCCGCCGACGGTTACCGCCGTTACGCCAGCAAACGGGAGCACAGGCGTTGCCATCACCACGAACCTGACAGCAACCTTCAGCACGACCATGAGCACCGCAACCATCAATTTCGGTACATTTACCCTGACGGGCCCGGGGAATTCCGCAGTCCAGGGCATCGTTACGCCCGGGGCAACCACTTCCACTTTTACTCCGTCGGCGAACCTCGCCTATAACACAACACACACGGCGACCATCACCACCGGCGTAACGAGCTCGGCGGGAATCGCCCTGGCCCAGAACTACACATGGAGCTTTACCACCGAGGCGGCGCCGATTCCAACCGTGACGACGACGGTGCCTGCCAATGGCGCCACGGGTGTAAACGTCAGTGATGCTCTCACCGCAACCTTCAGTCAGCCGATGAACGCGAACACCATCACCGCATCCACGTTCACGCTGACCGGCCCAGGCAGCACCTCCGTCTCGGGATTGGTCACCTTTAACACCGGCACTTCGACAGCGACCTTCACGCCGAACTCGGCACTGGCGTACAGCAGCTCCTATACGGCGACCATCACTACCGGCGCGACAAGCTCGGCCGGAGCGGCGCTGGCCTCGAATTATGTATGGAGCTTCACTACCGGCGCCAGTCCGAACGTGGTGACCGTGAATTTCGGGACCACATATCAGACCATCCGCGGGTTCGGTGGCGCTTCGGTTTGGCTCGGAAGGATGCCCACAGCCGTGTCCACGGCGCTGTTCAGCCCCATCAACGGTCTCGGCCTCAGTATCCTGCGTGTGCGCATCGATCCTACCGGCTCGCCGACCAGCACCCCCCCATTTGTCACTACTGGTAACAGCGGATGGACGGACGAGGTCTTCAACGCCAAGGCAGCCGTCCAAAACAATCCGAGTGCCATTGTCTTCGCCAGCCCGTGGACGCCGCCGCCTGCGCCCAATGGGTCTTCGACCCCCTGGAAGCTGAATGGCTCCAGCACTACGATTCAAGGCGTGACGTTCAACGAGGCATACAACACCGGCTGCGGCTCAGGATCCGAGAATGGAGCGTACTATTGCGGCGGTTACGTCGACCCAAATCATTATGCTGATTACGCGGCTTACCTCGAGGATTTCGTCACTTACTTCAATTCCAACGCCGGCTTCAATCTTTATGCCATTTCGATGCAGAACGAGCCGGAGGTAAATCAGACTTACGAATCCTGCGTTTGGACGCCCACGCAGATGGATGCCTTTGTTTCGGGCTACGGCAACGTCATTGCGAACGATCCGTACTCCACGAAGCTCATGATGCCGGAATCGGAAGACTTCTACCCGTGGGTCGGCGCGCCGACTCTGAGCGACTCCAGCGCGCAGGGCTACGTGAGCATTATCGGCGGCCACATCTATCAGACATTGTTTGGCGGCTCAATTACGGCCTACCCTGCTCTTCCTTCGGGAGATTCACCAAAGGAGCTGTGGATGAGCGAGTTCGGTCCCCTGAGCGCAACGGCGCCGAGCTGGAGCACGGCCCTCACGACCTATGCTGAGGATATGCATAACGCCATGGTCACCGGCCAGTACAACGCCTATGTCTGGTGGGGGCTATTCGGCCAGAGCGCCGGCAGTTGCGGAACCGCGGCCGGCACCTGTGGTCTGGTCGACCTCAGCGGGAATCTAACGGTGACGGGCGAGGTGATGGGCCAGTACTCGAAGTTCCTTATGCCCGGCGGCAACTCGGTGCGCGTTTCGGCCACGGCGACCCCGGTCTTGGGTGTGTTCGTCTCGGCGTACGAAAACACCGGCAACCTCTCCAGCTATCCCTACAAATACGTGATTGTCGCG
>Ga0335078_10000366_pt1 | contig 71214 bp, 73 predicted proteins | sample Lox_Sample_32_FD_206711 | JGI IMG/M metagenome (GOLD analysis project Ga0335078, IMG submission 206711) | Soil microbial communities from Loxahatchee National Wildlife Refuge, Florida, United States - Lox_Sample_3.2 | ecosystem: Environmental > Terrestrial > Soil > Wetlands | place: USA...
AGCCCGCCAGCCGAGCCTCGTAGCGGCCGGCGGCCGGCCGGTGGGGTAGTGGGTGCCGGCTAGGCCGTGTCCCGTAGATCTTCAGCCTGCTACGCGCCGCCCAGGCAGGCACCTCGCCGCGTTGTCGTCGTCGCGAATAGCTCCACTATTCGCTCCTCCTCCGCCTTGCGACGCACCCACCTGGACGTCGCTCGCGACGGCCAAGATCTACGGGACACGGCCTAGTCCCGTAACCGGGCCGCGGGGGCGTAGCCGGAGGCGGGCGCCATCTGGGCGGGCGGTGCGCTCCGGCTGAGCGGCAGCCGGATGACGAACTGGCAGCCGCGGTCGATGTTCTGCACCGCGATCTGCCCGGCGTGGGCCTCGACGATCCCGCGGGCGATGCTCAGGCCCAGGCCCGCGTTGTTGTCCGGGCCGGGGGTGCGGGCGGTCTCCGCCCGGAAGGCTACGTCGAACACCCGGGGCAGCGCCTCTTCGGGAATCCCGCCGCAGGCGTCCATCACGCTGACGAACGCCATGCCGCGGTGCACGTCGCCCTGCACCTCGACCAGGCCGTCGGACGGGGTGTGCCGGATCGCGTTGGTGACCAGATTGCGCAGCGCGCGGCCGAACTCGTCCGCGTCGACCAGTACCGGCAGCCCGCGCACCGAGGAGCCGCGCAGCCGCACGCCCTTGGCCCGGGCCAGCGGCTCGGTGCTGGCCAGCGCCTCGGCCACCAGGTCGTCCAGGCCGACCAGCCGGCGGGACAGCCGCAGCGCACCCGCGTGGATGCGGGCCAGCTCGAACAGGTCGTCGATCATGGCCGACAGCCGGTCCGCCTCCCGGCGGATCTGGGTGTGGTAGGTGCTCACCGTCTCGAAGTCGACGACCACCCCGTCCTCCAGGGCCTCGGCCATCGCGCGCAGCCCGGCCAGCGGGGTGCGCAGGTCATGGCTGACCCAGGCGACCAGCTCGCGGCGGCTGGCTTCCAGGGCCCGCTCCCGGGTCCGCGACTCGGCGATCTTCTCGTGCGCGGCGCCCAGCTCATCGGACAGCGTGGCGAACTCGGCGGGCAGGGTGGCCTGCGGCGGCTCGTAATACCCGACGCTGCCGACCTCGCGCACCGCGCCGAGCAGCACCCGGCTGGCCTTGGTCACCCGGTGCCCGACCAGCAGCGCGACCGCGAACCCGGCCAGCCCCGCGATGACCACCACGGCCAGTACCACGTTGCGGTCCTCGATGGAGATCATCATCTTGTAGGCGATGACTCCCACCCCGACCATCGAGCTGACGATGACCACAGCGGCCACCACGAACAGCAGCGTGGCCAGCGACCGCCTGGCCAGTAGCCGGACGCTGAGCAGCCCGGCCGCGGCCGAGGCCAGCGCGACCCCGGCGACGGTGTACGCCACCTGCCAGAGGGTGGGCGCGTCGATGCCGGTCATGCTTCTCCTGGTTCGTAGCGGTAGCCCACACCCCACACGGTGACGATCCGGCGGGGCGCGGTCGGGTCGGGCTCGATCTTTTCCCGCAGCCGGCGGATGTGCACGGTGACCGTTGAGGTGTCACCGAACGTCCAGCCCCACACGTGCGCAAGCAGCTGGTCCCGGCTGAACGCCTGGCGGGGGCTGCGCATCAGGAACACCAGCAGGTCATATTCCCGTGAGGTCAGCGACAGGGTGTTTTCCGCCAGTATGACCGAGTGCGCGCCCAGGTCGACCACGAGGTCGCCGTCCTTGATCACGCCCAGCGCAGGCGGGTCGGGCAGCCCGCCGCCACGGGCCCGGCGCAGCACCGAGCGCACCCGCAAGGCGAGCTCCCGCGGGCTGAACGGCTTGGTCACGTAGTCGTCCGCGCCGGTCTCGAAGCCGACCACCCGGTCGGTCTCCTCGCCCAGCGCGGTCAGCATGACCACCGGGATCGGCCATTGCGCGCGGAGCCGGCGGCACACCTCCAGGCCGTCGATGCCGGGCAGCATCAGGTCCAGGACGACCAGGTCCGGGGGCTCGGCGGCGACCCGGCGCAGCGCTTCGTAGCCATCGCCAACGCATTCCACGTGGTGCCCATCGCGCGTCAGGTACCGCCCGACGACGTCAGCCAGCGTGGCATCGTCGTCCACCACGATGATCCGCCCCGGCCGGTCGGGGTTGGTGTTCACGCATCCCACGGTAGATGGCGAACCTAGTTTGCGCTGCTGACCGGGGCAGATCCGTCATAGGTCCGTAAGGGTCATTCCGGCCTGACCGCGATTAGGCTCGTCGCCGCTGTTGACCTGTTGCCGGGCTGGCTGCCTGCCGGCCTGCCCGTCCCGGCCGCACCCCCCGGTGAGGAGGCGCCGCGTGCTCGGTGAGCTGTACGAAGACGCCCTGGCCGGCCGGTCGCGCCCGGAGATCGAGCACGCCGACGGCAGCCGCACCCCGCTCCGGATCGATGACTGGCTGCGGGTGATCCCGGGCGACGCGTCGATCCTGGACCGCTGCCCCGGGCCCACGCTGGATGTCGGGTCCGGGCCCGGGCGGCTCACCGTGGCGCTGGCCGAACGCGGCGTGCCCGCGCTTGGCATCGACATCACCCCGACCGCCGTTCAGCTCGCCCGCTCCTGCGGGGCGCTGGCCCTGCACCGCGACGTGTTCGCCGCCGTCCCGGGCACCGGGCGGTGGGCCCGGGTGCTGCTGGCCGACGGCAACATCGGTATCGGCGGCGACCCGGAAGCCCTGCTGACCCGGGTCGCCGAGCTGCTGAAACCGCTCGGCCAGGCGCTGGTCGAGGTGAGGCCGCCCGGCTCGCCGCTGGCCCGGGAAATGGTCCGGCTCAGCCACGCGGGCACGTTCAGCTCGTGGTTCCCGTGGGCGTCCATCGGGGCCGACCAGATCACCGAGCTGGGCCTCACCGCGGGCCTCGTGATGACCGAGGTGTGGACCGACGCGGGCCGCTGGTTCGCGGCGCTGTCCCGCGGGATCAGCGGCTGAGCCATGACGTCAGCTGCCAGGCCAGCCACTGGGCCGTCCACTGGGCCGTCGACTGGGCCGTCCACTGGGCCGTCCACTGGGCCGTCCCCCCGGGACGGCCTGACGCGGGCTGCGGCCGCAGCGATCGGCGCGGCGGCCGCAGCCGCGGCCGTGCTCACCGTGCTGGTGTATCTGGACGTGCACCCGGGCCGGGTCACCGCGCGGATCGGCGCGGTGCCGCTGACCGTGGCGCTCTGGGCCACCTTCGCCGCCGGGGTGTGGCTGATCCGGCGGCTGCCCCGGCGCTGGGCCATGGGGCTCATCGTGGCCGGCGGGATCGCGGTCCAGCTGGCCGCGCTGTCCGCCCCGCCGCGGGGCAGTGACGATCTCTACCGGTACATCTGGGACGGCCGGGTCCAGGCCGCCGGTATCGACCCCTACTCCTACCCACCCGCCGCGCCGCAGCTCGTGACGCTCCGCGACCCGTTCCTGTGGTCGGCTGGCGCACCGCATTGCGTGGCCGCCGGGACCCGGCTGGACGGGGGGCCCGGCGAGCTGGCCGCACCCGGCTGCACCCTGATCAACCGGCCCACCGTGCCCACCATCTACCCGCCGGTGGCCGAGGCCTACTTCCTGGCGGCGCGCTACCTGTCCCCGCCGGGCAGCGGGAGCACCCCGATCCAGTCCGGCGCGGCCGTCTGCGCGGTCGCCCTCACCGTGCTGCTGGCCTGGGGCCTGCGGAAACTGGGCCGCGATCCCACCCTGGCCGTGCTCTGGGCGTGGTGCCCGACCGTGGCGCTGGAAGCGGGCAACAACGGGCACGTGGACGTGCTGGCCGCCGGGCTCACCGCGGCTGCGCTCATCATCCTGGCCCGGCCCGGCCGCCGGGCCCGCCCGCTGGCGGGCGGCGCGCTGCTCGCGCTGGCCGTGTGGGCCAAGGTCACGCCCGTCCTGGCCGGGCCCGCGGTGCTGCGCCGGCGGCCGGTGGCGCTGCTCAGCGCCGCGGCCACCGCCACCGCGGTCGTCTACCTGCCGCACGTGCTCGCGGCGGGCAGCCGGGTGATCGGGTTCCTGCCTGGCTACCTGCACCAGGAGGGGTACGCCGATGGCACCCGGTTCCTGCTGCTGGGTGTCTTGTTCCCCGGCAAGTGGGCGTTCCTGGCCGCGTTCGCGCTGCTGGCCGCGGCGGCGCTGGCCGTGCTCGGCCGCGGCGACCCGGACCAGCCCTGGCGTGGCGCGCTGGTGATGACCGGGGTGGCGCTGGCCGTCACCACGCCCCCCTTCCCCTGGTACGCGATGCTGCTGGTGATGCTGGTCGCCCTCGACGGCCGGGTGGAGTGGCTGAGCTTCGCCATGGTCAGGTACGTCGCGGTCCGCGAGCCGCTGCCCGGCGTCCAGGTACCGGTGCTGGATGCTGAGCGGGCCGGGTACGCGCTGGCCGTCATCGTCGTCCTGGTGGTGTCCGTGCTCCGCTGGCGGCGCAGCCGCACCCGGCCGCTGCCTGCGCTGCCCCCGGTGGCACCCGCGCCGCCGGTCCCGGCGGCGGCCGACTACTGACGGGGGCGCGCGGCCCCGGCGGGCAGCCGGCCGGAGCCGCACAGCTGGACGGCATCTCCCGGGGCGGGGGCCGGTTGGCGTGATCGTCTGGCGGCTGGGACGATAAGGCTGTGCGACTGGGGATCTTGTGCGGCGGCGGCCCGGCACCAGGGATGAACTCGGTCATCTCGGCGGCCACGATTGAGGCCCGGAACTCCGGGTGGGACGTCCTTGGCATCATGGACGGGTTCCAGCACCTCATCGAGGGCCGGACCGGGGAGACGCGGCCGCTGACCATCACGGACGTGTCGAGAATCCACGTCCAGGGCGGGTCGATTCTGCGTACCTCGCGGGCCAACCCGACGGTGCGGGACGAGGGTGCGGCCGATCCGGGGTGGCGGCTGCACGCCTGCCTCGAGTCGCTGCGCGAGCTGGAGATCGGCGCGCTGGTGACGATTGGCGGGGACGACACCGCGTTCTCGGCGTCCCGGCTGGCCGCGGCCGGCGGGAGCCTGCGGGTGGCGCACGTCCCGAAGACCATAGACAACGATCTGCCACTGCCGGGCGGCGCGCCGACCTTTGGCTTCGAGACCGCGCGGAGCGTAGGGGTTCAGCTCGTCAACAACCTGATGACCGACGCCATCACGACCCAGCGGTGGTATCTGGTGGTAGCGATGGGCCGCTCGGCCGGCCACCTGGCCCTGGGCATCGGGAAGTCGGCCGGGGCCACGGTCACGGTGATCGCCGAGGAGTTCCCCGGCGATACGACCGTCCGGCTGTCGCAGCTGGTGGACATCGTGGAAACCTCGATGCTCAAGCGGATCGCCCACGGCCGCCCGTTCGGGGTGGCGGTGCTCGCCGAGGGTATCGGCCTGCGCCTGGCGCAGGACGAACTCAAGCAGGCGATGCCGGAGGTCGAGCTGGACGAGCACGGCCACGTCCGGCTGGCCGAGCTCGAGCTGGACCGCCTGCTGGCCCGGCTGGTCAAAGACCGCTTCATGGCGCGTGGGCGCCACGTCACGGTCGAGGGCAAGAACATCGGCTACGAGCTCCGGTGTGCGCCTCCCATCCCGTTCGACATCGAGTACACCCGCGACCTTGGCTACGGCGCCGTCGACTACCTGAGGCAGGTGCTGGACGGTGACGAGCCGGGCGGCATGATCACGATCCAGGATGGGCACATGGTGGCGCTGCCGTTCGGGTCGTTCAGCGATCCGGAGACCGGCCGGGTGCGGGTCCGGCTGGTGAACGTCGAGTCGAGTTCCTACCGGGTGGCCCGCGAATACATGATCCGGCTGGACCGCGAGGACCTCGCGGATCCGGGGAAGCTCCGCCCGATCGCAGACGCCGCCGGGCTCACCCCCACCGCCTTCCGCGACCGGTACGGCTACCTGGCCCACGGCTGACCGCCGGCCGGGCTGCCGACTCAAGCGAGGGCGCGCCGGGCTGGCGCGCCGCCCGGTCCGCCCGCGGTCAGCGGCAGGACCGGGCGTACCGGCAGGCGACTACCGATGGCTGCTCGACCGGATGACCGGCTGCGATCGACCAGGCGAGGCGGATGTACTGCGCGTGGGACCAGGCGAGTGGCGTAGCCGAGAAGGTCCCGGTGCCCGGGGCGAAGCCTGCCTGGCCGGCCGGTGGGAAGGTGTCCCAGACCTGCTCGGGGAGCAGGTAGCCGTCGTTGCGGACGGCGGCCATCGCGGCCAGGCTGCGCTGCGCGGGCTGGCCCGCGGCCAGGTCGTACTCGCCGCGTTCGCCAGCGAAGATCGGCCAGAGCCGGCCGATGGTGGCCTGGCTGGGCCAGCCCTCGTTCAGCGGAGTCGTCAGTGGAGCGGCCGCGAAGCCGACGTTCCAGGGCCCGCCGTCCGGCTGCTCGCCGTACCCGTCCCGGTTGTACCGGTGCCAGAACTCGCCGCCCCGGGTCCGCACGCCGAGCTGCTGGTCGACGACGCTGATCGTGTTGGTGATCACCGGGTCGTGCGCGGGTTTGACGCCGAGCCGGACGAGTTCGAGGAAGCTCGGGTCGACGACGTCGCGCTGGTCGACGCCGTTCGGCCCGCTGTCGCCGATGTCATAGGTGGTGCCGGCGTTGGGCTGGCCGTCCTTGGTCAGCCGCAGGTAGTAGGGCTTCGTGGACAGCGGCCCGGTGGAGGTCGCGGTCCACGACGTGACCGACCGCTGCCAGCTGTCGGCGGTGCGCAGGTATTTCGCGGCGGACGCGCTGTCGGAGTTCGCCCTGGCGATGTCGGCCGCGCAGACAAGCCCGGCGATCTCTGCGGCGATCGTCGCCGGTGAGTAGCCGGACTGGTTCTCCCAGCGGTCCTGCGGGGTGACCGGGCCATTGGCCACGATGTAGTCGGCAGCGGGCTTGACATGGGCCCGGTAGGTGGACGCATTGGTGCGGTGCAGCATCCAGGCCAGGATGACCGGGTCGGCCACCTCGTCCAGCTGGGTGTTGGTCCAGTGCGGGCTGCCGTCGACGGTCGAGTTCTGCGGGAACGAGCCGTCCGGCTTCTGCTGCCGGTCGAAGAGGAAGCTCAGCGCCCGGTTGGCCGCGGCGGTATCGCCGTCCGCCAGCAGGGCGGTCGCGATCTCATACAGGTCGCGGCTCCACACCAGGTGGTAGGCACCCGAGGGCGCTTCCAGGCCGGTGCCCCAGGCCCAGGGCATGGTCGGCGAGGCGATGAACGCCCCGCGGTAGGTCTTGTCTTCGGATGCCGCCAGGACCATGGCGGAGACGTCGTACAGCTGCCGCTGCGCCGCGCTGGACAGGCTGGGCGGCGGTGACTTGAGCGAGGCGAGGTAGGCGTGCCAGCCGCCAGCGTAGGCCGTGGAGGTGGCGGGGAACCCGGCCGTCAGCGATCCGCGTGCCGCGCCGAGCGCATCCGTGCTTGTGCTGCCGAAGCCCACCGCCAGGGTGGCATGCTGCTGGCCGAGGCCGTTGAGCTTCAGCCTGGCCGTCTCGACGACGTTGCCGTCGGGCGCGGAGGAGTACTGCTTGAGCTGGTGGGTGGTCCGCAGCTGGGTCCATCCGTCGCTGGTGCCGAGGTAGCCGCACGAGGCCTGGGCCAAGCCGGGCGCGGCGAGCACGGCGCTGGCGGTGTGGCCGTCACTGGCCACCAGCTGCCCACCGCGGCAGGTGCCGCTGTCATCCATCCCGTTGTTGGTCAGCGAGGGGTCAACGTAGGCGTAGACCTGGTACGGCTGGCCGGTCAGCGACTGGAAGGCCACGCTGACCAGCACGCTCGACCGTGCGGGATCGGTGACGTACGTCTTGATGAGGCGGTAGCGTCCGCTCTTCGCGGTGTCCACCTGCTGATAAGTCAGGCTGTGCGGATCAGGCATGCTGACCACGGACGTGGTGGCATCCCGCTCGAGATCGGCGAAAGTCGAGCCGTCGGTCACGATGAACTGCAGGTCCCGCAAGCTCGGCGTGCCCAGATCGGGGTAGTAGACCTCGGTGAGCTCACCGTGTTCCAGCGTGTACCACACTTTGCTGGCGGTGCCGGTGGCCGTCCCGAACCCATGCTTGTCCGCGGGGGTCCATGTCGCGGCCGCGCCAGGAGCCCCCGGCGCCGGTGACGTAGCAGCCGCCTGGCTGGGACCCGCGCCCGCGAACAACACGAGCGAGGCCAGCGGCACTGAAGCAAACAGACGGGCGGCAACGCAGCGGCGCATCTCGCACGCCCCTTCCGGGGATTAGGGCGACGTCAGGCTGGCAGGGCCTTTACTCTCCCTATGCGCGCACTTGAAACGGCTAGCCGCGCACCCCTCTGGGTGCTGTGCTGGCTACCGGGGGTAACGGATCAGGGCAGGTAGAGCCGCAGCCCCGCGGGCATGCGCTGGTCGTGGGGGATGGTGCCACGGAACACCCCGTTGATGTACTCGGCCACGTTCGGGGGGAACGCCGCGTGGGGAGAATTCTGCGCGGTCAGCCGCAGAATCGTTGACGGCTGGGTGTGCGAACCGTCGGCCAGCCCGGCCAGGCTCATCTGGCCGGAGGTGGTGTGCTCGGTCGCCATGCTGTCTCCTCCATCTTCGCCATCGCCGCTGCGGTGGATTCCGCGTCAGATATGGATGGCCGGTCGATCCGGCCTGCCCATGGATGGATTTCCCACAGATCACCGCGCACGTTACCGCGCGGCTGACACCTCCGGGGAGCCCGGTGGCTGCGGCCTAGCCTGCGTCCCGCGCGGCGAGGTGGTGGCGGGCGCGGGCGGCCAGCCGCCGGAGGCGCCAGGCGTAGGTGACGGCGGAGGCGGCGAACATGACCCCGGTGATGGCCAGCCAGCGCCACAGGTACGGCCCGGTGCCCAGCCCGCTGGCGCGGTGGTATTGCGGCTGCGACAGGCCCAGGATCAGCGGGAAGAACACCACGAGCAGGAGCAGTGAGAAGGCCACCGGGATGCGGACATAGTTGATCAGCGGCGGCCCCGCCACCTGCTCGGTCACCGGCCCGGCGGGTGTGGCTGGGGCGGACAGGTGATCCCAGCCGGTCTCCACGGTCGCCGGGGAGATCACGGTCGGCTGGGGCCCGGGTGCGGGGGAGGTCTCGCTGGCCTCCCCGGGGGTGACCGGCTGGGTGATCGGCTGGGTGACCGGCCGGGTGACCCGCCGGGTCAGGTGGCGCGGCAGCAGCCGGCGAAGCGGCAGGTCGGCCACGGTATACAGCGGGAACAGCAGCAGGTCGTGGGCGATGATCGCGACGATGAACCAGACCGCGAAGCCGCGCCACTGCCCGGCCACGATCACCGCCCGCACGGCGTAACCAGCCAGCGCGAACGCGGCCAGCAGGGCCAGCAGGTGCAGCGGGTTCGCCCCGTACCAGCGGCGGACCCAGCCGGGCAGCCGCCTGGCCCGCGCGCCCACCGCCGCCATCCCGCTGGCACCCGCCGCGGCCCGGCCACCCGCGCGCCGGGTCACGTGCCGCCGCCCGGTCGCCCGCCGCCGCCCGGTCACGCCTGCTCCAGGAAAGTGATCTTGCTGACCCACTTGGTGTTGTGCACCCCCGGCGCGTTCGGGATGATCGTCCGCGCCGGGTAGCCGTGGTCCCAGGGCAGCACGTGGCCGTTGACCGTCACCGCCAGCAGCGCCTGCGGGTCGGCCACCTGGCCCGCCGACAGCACCGCCGCGCGGAACGAGCCCACCCGCTGGATGGACTCCACCCGCGCGGCCGCGGGCGCGGGCATCCCGGCCAGCCGGGCCAGGTCGGCCAGCCGGACCCCGGTCCACCGGCAGGACACCGACCAGCCCTCCACGCAGGCGATCGGCAGCTGCACCGCGTGCTGCGGCAGGGCCAGCAGCTGCTCACGGGTCAGCGTCACGCTCCGGGCGCCGGTCAGCGTCAGCCGGTAGGCCGGCCCGACGTCCGCGGCGGTCAGCCCGACCGACGCCGCGGTCCGGTTGACCGGCAGGTAGTGCGGCGCGGTGGCGGACAGCCCGCGCGGGCCGAACAGCGCGGTGCGCCGGCTCAGGCCGCCGATGGACTGGCCGACGACCAGCCCGGCCAGGGTCAGCGACGCGCCGCCGACCGCGGCCAGCAGCCCCCGCCGGGAGATGGTCGGCGCGGCCGGCCGGGCCGCCCGCAGCCCGGCCGGGTCCGGTTCCTCCGGCGCCGTGGCCCCCAGCGGGGTGCGCAGCTCGCGGAGCAGGCGGCGGGAGCGCAGCCCGCGCACCATCCGCGGGAACTTGAGCGTCACGTGGATCACGAACCCGGCGATGAACACCCACGCGCCGTACAGGTGTGCGGTGTAGAAGGAGAACGGGAACACGTAGTAGTTCTGGATGTCCAAGATCCCGGTGGCGAACTCGAACAGCACCCCGCCGACCAGCATGATCAGGCTCAGCCGCTCCAGGAGCTGGGCCAGTGAGCGCACCGGGGGCCAGGCGAACAGCCGGGGGAGCACCGACCACAGCTTGGCCGCCACCACCGGGACCAGGGCCAGCCCCAGCGTGATGTGCACGCCCTGGTCCACCCGGTACAGCCAGAACGGGTGGGTGGGCCAGCTGAACAGGTAGAACTTGAGCAGCCCGGCCCCGGGTGTCTGGTCGTTGCCGGGCAGCAGTGGGTCATAGGCGGCGTAGGACGCCAGCCCGGTGACCGTGACGATGGCCAGCCCGGCCAGCAGGACGGCCGCCAGCACCGAGGTGAGCCACAGGCCTCGCAGCGGGCTGCGCCAGGCGCCAGGCCGGAACGGGCCGGGCGGCGGGTGGTCCGCCGGGTGCCGGGCGGCCTGCCCGCCCCGCCGGATGAGCGCGGCCACCCGGGCCCGCTCGGCGGCGGCGGAAGCGGCCAGGGCCCGGCGGCGCCGGGCGGCCCGCTGCCGGCGCGCTGCCCGCCGGGCGGTCCGGCTCAGCCGGGCAGCGCGCTGCCCGGTGCGCTGCCCAGGTTCCGTTGGCCCGGCCATGTCATGACGTTACGCACGGCAGCCCGGCTTGGGCCGTCCGCGCGACGAGCGGTAAGCACCCTGTAAGAGCTGTGACCACAGGTCGCGCGGGAGACACGGCCGATGCGCGCGGGCCGCGTGCTCAGCCGGCTTCCTGGCGGGCCCGCATGGCCACGCCCAGCCGGTGCAGGGCGGTGGCGAACGCCTGCTGATCCGCGGCGGAGAACCCCTCGAACAGCTCGGCGATGGCGTCGAGCCGCGGCCCGAGCACGTCCCCGGCCTGCTGCGCGCCCGCCGGGGACAGCCCGACCAGCGTGGCCCGGCGGTCGGTGGGGTGCGGCCGCCGCACCACCAGCCCCGCATCCTCCAGCGCGTCCACCATCGCGGTCATGTTGCGCGGGCTGACCCCGAGCTGCTCGCCGAGATCGCGCATGATGGCGGGGCCGCCGCAGTGCAGCGCCTGCAGCAGCTGCAGCCGGGTGTAGGACAGCCCGCCGCAGTTCCGCGCCTCGGTCCAGCGGACGAACGCGGCCGTGAACCGTGCGGTCTCGGCGACCAGGGCCCGCCGGCGCTCGGTCTCGGGCAGCCCGGCCAGCGACAGCGGGGGCCGGTCCGGACCGATACCGGGATCCGCGCAGGCCGCATCGTCCTGCTGCCCCGGCACCTGATCCAGTTCCACGCAGATCAGGGTACCTAGGGTTCTTCAGTAACACTATGATTTCGTTGAGTATTATTAGATAACCTAACTATATAAATCACCGAGGGGCCCGAATGACAGCGCGGGGCCCGGCCGTACCCTAGGTCTGTGCGCGCATGGGTGGTCCACCAGCCCGGGCCGATGGCCACCGGGCCGCTGCAGCTGATCGAGCGCCCGGTCCCCGAGCCCGGGCCCGGCCAGCTGCTGCTCAAGATCCGCTGCTGCGGTGTCTGCCGCACCGACCTGCACCTGGCCGAGGGTGACCTGCCGCCCAAGCACCCGGACGTCACACCCGGCCACGAGGTCGTCGCCGAGGTGGTGGCGGCCGGCCCCGGGACCCGGCGGTTCAGCGTCGGTGACCGGGTCGGCGCGGCGTGGCTCGGCGGCACCGACGGGTCGTGCAAGTTCTGCCGCCGCGGCCAGGAGAACCTGTGCCCGGCGTCGGTCTACACCGGCTGGCACTTCCACGGCGGGTACGCGGAGTACATGCTGGCCGCGGACGCGTTCGTGCACCCGCTGCCGGCCGGGTTCAGCGACCAGGAGCTGGCCCCGCTGCTGTGCGCGGGGATCATCGGGTACCGCGCGCTGCGCCGGGCTGCGGTGCCGCCCGGCGGCACGCTCGGCATCTGGGGGTTCGGCGGGTCCGCCCATCTCGCCGCGCAGGTTGCGATCGCCGAGGGCGCCGGGGTGCACGTGTTCACCCGGGGCGAGGCCGCGCGCGAGCTGGCCCGCTCGCTGGGCGCCGCGTCGGTCCAGGGCTCGCTCGACCCGCCGCCGGTGCCGCTGGACTCGGCCATCCTGTTCGCCCCGGTCGGCACCCTGGTGCCGCCCGCGCTGGCCGCGCTGGACCGCGGCGGCACGCTGGCCATCGCCGGCATCTACCTGACCGACATCCCGGAGCTGAACTACGACCGGCACCTGTTCTCCGAACGCCAGCTGCGCAGCGTGACGTCGAACACGAGGAACGACGCCACCGAGTTCCTGACCATCGCCGAGCGGATCGGGATCAAGGTCACCACCACGTCGTACCCGTTCGACCAGGCCCAGCAGGCCCTCACCGACCTGGACGCCGAGCGCGTGCACGGCGCCGCGGTGCTGTCGATGCCCGCCGAAGACCGCCGCTGATGGCGTCGCCGCGGCCGCCCAGTGCGCCCGGCCAGCTCGCGGTGGCCCGGCAGCTGCTCAGCCGGGTGCCGCTGATCGACGGGCACAACGACCTGCCGTGGGAACTGCGCACCCGCGGAGACCTGGGACCGGACGGGCCGGACCTGGCGGGGCCGGTCAGCTTCACGCACACCGACCTGCCGCGGCTGGCCGCGGGCCGGGTCGGTGCCCAGTTCTGGTCGGTGTACGTGCCCGCCACGCTGCAGGGAGACGCGGCCGTGGCCGCCACCCTGGAGCAGATTGACCTGGTGTACCGGATGATCCGGCGCTACCCGGACACGCTGGAACTGGCGCTGGGCGCCGCGGACGTCGAGAAGAGCTTCGCGGCCGGCCGGCTGGCGTCGCTGATCGGCGCGGAGGGCGGCCACTCGATCGCGTCCTCCATGGGCGTGCTGCGCGCGCTGTACGTGCTGGGCGTCCGCTACCTGACGCTGACCCACAACGCCAGCGTGCCGTGGGCCGATTCGGCCACCGGCGAGCCGCGCGCGGGCGGACTGACCGGGTTCGGCCGGGCCGTGGTCGGCGAGATGCAGCGGCTCGGCATGCTGGTCGACCTGTCCCACGTGTCCGCCGCCACGATGAGCGACGCCCTCGACGTGGCCGAGGCGCCGGTCATCTTCTCCCATTCCAGCGCCCGGGCGCTGTGTGACCACCCGCGCAACGTGCCGGACGACATCCTGGCCCGGCTGGCCGGCAACGCCGGCGTCTGCCAGGTCACATTCGTGCCTGCGTTCGTGTCGCCGGAGGTCAGCGACTGGGAGGCCGGGCTGACCGCGCAGCTGAAGCGCCGTGGGCTCGACCCGTGGGAGCTGTCCGCCCGGGCCGAGGCCCGCCGCGAGCTCGCCGCGGCCAGCCCGCCGCCGCGGGCGACGCTGGCCCAGGTCGCCGCGCACGTCGAGCACGTGCGGGAGGTGGCCGGGATCGACCACGTCGGGCTGGGCGGGGATTTCGACGGCACCGAGGAGCTGCCCGAGGGGCTGGGTGACGTGTCCTGCTACCCGGCACTGATCGCCGAGCTGCTGGACCGGGGCTGGACCGAGGCGGAGTGCGCCAAGCTGGCGGGCGGCAACGTGCTGCGGGTGCTCCGCGAGGCCGAGGCGGCCGCGACGGAGATCTCCCGGCGCCGCGACCCGTGCACCGCCCGGATCGAGGACCTGGACGGTCCTCAGAGCAGCTCGCCGAACAGGCCGACCAGGTAGCGCGCTGCCGACCCGTCCGGGTCCTTGGCCGGGTTGTAGCAGGCCAGCGACACCCCGGCCAGCCCGGGGCTGGCCAGCAGCGGGCGCAGCAGCTCGGCCAGCTCGCCGCGGGACAGCCCGCCGGGCATCAGGTAGTCAGTGGCCGGGAAGGCCTGCTCGTCCAGCACGTCCACGTCCAGATGCACCCAGTACCGCCCGGCCGAGCGGAGCAGCTTGTCCCGGGTGGCGGCGGCGGCCGCGGTCATCCCCTGCTCGCGCAGGCCGGCCGGGCTCAGCTCGGCATCCAGCCCGGCTTCTTCCGGCTGAACGCAGCCGTACTCGGCCGCCTCATCCCGGTCGCGCTGGCCGAGCAGGGCGAGCTGATCCGGGCCGACCAGCGGCGCGCTGATCTCGGCCGACCACGCGGCCGGGCCGCGGCCGGTGATCACCGACATGGGCATGTCGGCCGGCTCGCCGGTGTCCGACGTCTGGCCGTCGTACAGGTCCAGATGACCGTCCAGGTAGGCGAGCCCGGTCGGGCCGAGCGCGCCCCGGGCCCCGCTGAGCGCGCCGGGCAGCAGCGTGCAGCAGCCGCCGACCAGGAACGGGAGCCGCCCGCCGGCGATCTGCTCGCGGGCCAGCGACCGCACCGCGCGCGTGGTGGCCAGCACCGAGGGCCAGCCGAGTACCCCGGTGCCCGGATCGCGCTCCCGGCCCACCAGCCGGACCCCGAGGTCGCCGTTGTCCGCCGCGCCGACCGCGCCCGGCAGCCCGGCGCGGCGCAGCGCGCCCGGCGACAGCTCGGTGCCGAACGGCGGGCTGCCCGCCGTCTCGGCCGTGATGCAGTCGATCGGTACCCCGGTCGTCACGATGAGCCGGTGCGGCATGGCTGGGTCCTGTCAGCTGAAGTGCGTCTTCGGCCTGGGCTGCAGCTCGCCGTCCAGGTAGACGTCCACCTTCTCGTCATAGAAGCAGGCCAGGCCAGCGATTTTCTGGCTCTCCGGCAGCGGGTTGCGGTAGATCCAGACGATGTCGGGGCGCAGCTCGCCGCCCGCCTGTACCGACCAGTAGCCGGCCGTGCCCTTGTACGGGCAGTGCGACTGCGCGGTAGAGGGGCGCAGCAGGTCCATCCGGACGTCGGTCAGCGGCAGATAGTGCCGGGGTGGCAGGCCGGTCTCGAACAGGATGCGCGGCTGGCTGGATTCGGCGACCGTGACCCCGGCCACCTCGATCCGGACGCGCTGCGAACTGGCCAGGATGTCCACCCGGGTGTAGGGGTCGCGAGGATGCGTGTAGACCGGCTCGGTCTCCTCGAACCACTCGGACATCGCGTCCCAGTCCAGCCGGACCGCGTCGCGCAGCTGCGTCAGCGGGGAGCCGGGGTAGCGCCGGGCGGCGCGCGGCGCGCTCGCCCCGGGCAGCTTCACGTCGTAGAGCTGCGCGTCGCCGCGGCTGGGTGAGTGCTCGGTCTCCCCGGTGGGCACCAGCTCGGCCCGGACGTCGGCGGCCGGGAAGTAGTAGACGGGAAAATAGGGCCATTCCCATACCAGCAGGGGCTGCCTCGTGTCCGCGACCAGGCCGCCCTTCAGGTAGGCACGGACCCGCTTGTGCCCGGTCTCGACGTGGACCCGGCCTGGTGGCTTGGTCATACTGGCCTCCCGTCTGGGCGTGACATGGTGCTGACATCTCGTCTGGTTGAGTAGCTTCAAAGTATGCGACTCGGTGTCCTGGACGTCGGCTCCAACACGGTGCACTTCCTGGTGGTCGACGCCTACCGCGGCGCCCGGCCCACGCCGGTGTACTCACACAAGGCGGAGCTGCGACTCGGTGATCACCTGGAGGATGGCGCTCTGCTGTCCGGCCAGGGCGCCGCGCAGCTGCACGCGTTCGTCCTGGAAGCGCTGCAGATCGCCGAGGACAAGGGCGTCGAGGAGCTGCTGGCCTTCGCCACGTCCGCGGTCCGCGAGGCGGCCAATGCCGACGAGGTGCTGGCCGGGATCAGGGCTGACACCGGGGCGCACATCCAGGTGCTGTCCGGGCGCGATGAAGCCCGGCTGACGTTCCTGGCCGCCCGGCGCTGGTTCGGCTGGTCCTCCGGGAAGCTGCTGATCGTGGACATCGGCGGGGGCTCGCTGGAGGTCGCCGAGGGCGTGGATGAGGAGCCTGACGTGGCGATCTCACTGCCGCTGGGCGCGGGCCGGCTGACCCGGGACTGGTTCACCGGCGACCCGCCCACCCCCAAGGAAGTACGTGAGCTGCGCCGGCACGTCCGCGCCGAGATCGGCCGCCACGCCGGCCAGGTGATGCGGGACGGCCAGCCCGACCGCGCGGTCGCCACGTCCAAGACGTTCCGCCAGCTGGCCCGCATAGCCGGGGCCGCCCCCTCCAGCGAGGGCTTCTACGTGCGCCGGCGGCTGAGCCACAGCGACCTGACCAAGCTGGCTGACCGGCTGGTCACGATGAGCCTGGACGAGCGCGTCGCGCTGCCCGGGGTGTCGCGCGGCCGTGCCCCGCAGCTGCCCGCCGGGGCGCTGGTGGCGGATGCGGCGATGGATCTGTTCGGGGTCGAAGAGCTGTTCATCTGCCCATGGGCGCTGCGGGAAGGTGTCATCTTGCGGCGGCTGGACGCGCTGACCGGGGCTGCGCCGGACTGACCGGCCACGCACCCGGCCCGGGGGCCCGCCACTGCCCGGCTGGCTGGTCATTGCTGGGCGGCGCGGGCCAGCCGCGCGGGTGCTGGTGTGACTGATGAGGTGAGAGCAGGCCGCCAGCAGGGCAAGAGCTGCCCGCCCCGGGCGTGGTCGGGGCGGGCAGAGCTGACGGTGCTGGTCAGCCGGTGGTGCCGGTCAGCCGGTGCTGCGGGTGTCCGGGGCCGGGGTGTCCGCGGCCGGGCGGGCATTGCTGGTGCTGGTGCTGGCGGGGCGGGCCGGCTTCGGCGCCGGCCGGCCGGCCGGCTCGCTGGGCCGTTCGGACGGCACCGGGGCGCCGCGGTGGCTGGTGCCGCGCGGCGCGCCGGCCGGGGTCTCGGGACCGCCGCTCCCGGCGTCGGTGCCGGCCGCTGGGCGGGCGGCGGCTGACGTGGGGGCGGCCGGAGTGTGCCGGCCGTCGCCCAGCGGGCTCGGCCGGGGCCCGCCGGCGGCCGGGCCGGCCCCGCCGTTGCTGCCGCCGCCGGACACGGCGCTCGCCACCGACCTGGCCACCTCTTCCTCCAGCGAGCCGCGCGCCGCTTCGCCAGCCACCAGGTTGGTGACCACGTCGCGCACCTCGGTCAGCCGGCGGACGGTCTCGGTGTGCCTGGCCACCAGCAGGTTCAGCCGCCGCTCGGCGCCGTCGTGGATGGCCGTCGCGCGGGCGGTCGCCTCGTCCAGCATCTGCTTGGCCTGCGCCTGGGCGGAGGCCACCGTGGTCTCCGACTTCTTCTGCGCATCGCCGATCGTGCGCTCCGCCTGGTTCTGCGCTGAGGTGCGGGTCTTGTCCGCCTCGGCCCGCGCGGTCGCGATCGCGTTCTCGGCCTGCTCCTGGGCCGCGGCCAGCATCCGCTCGGTCTGCTCCCGGGCCTCTGCCTTCAGCCGCTCGATCTCCTGCTTGGCGTCGTTGCGCTGCGTGGTGATGTCGTCCAGCGCGCGGGCCTTCTGCGCCTTGGCCTCGTCGTCAGCCAGCTTGAGGATCTGCCCCATCCGCTCGCTGAGTTCCTGGTGCACGGGCTTGTCTTCCAGGTCCCGCTGCCGCGAGGCAGCCACCTCGGACCGCATCCGCTCTACCTCGTCGAGGGAGCGGGACAGCCGTTCCTCGAGATCGCGGGTCTGGCTGCGGGAGCGGGCTACGAATTCATTGACCTGACGCCGGCTGTAGCCGCGCATCTGCACTTCGAAGGCGTCTTCTGAGTCGAGGTCAGGGATAAGGTCGCTGTGCTGCTCGGTCATGTGTTCACCCGTCAGGTGGCTTGGGGCAGGCTACCGCCCGACCGGTGGCGACGCGGGCGGGCTCACCTGTGATGGAGCGGGCTGGATGCAGGAAGATCTTGGTACAGCAGTATGGACGGCCAAGACTCTTGTCCGTAAGCCCCTCGCGCGCAACCGAAACGAACGAGTATCCCGTTTTGCCCCGGTTATCTCGGACTCCTAGACAAACCGGAGACTACACCAGGAGGTCATGATGGGCAGCTGGGTCGGATCCGTCGGCGGCCACACTCCGGTGGTCGACCCGGAGGCGTGGGTTGCCCCCGGGGCGGTCGTGGTCGGCCGGGTCACGCTCGGCCGGGCGGCCAGTGTCTGGTACGGCTCGGTGCTGCGCGCCGATGATGACGAGATCGTGGTCGGCGCGGAGTGCAACATCCAGGATCTGTGCTGCCTGCACGTGGACGAGGGTGAACCAGCTGTCCTGGGAGACCGGGTCAGCCTGGGACATCACGCCACCGTGCACGGCGCCCACGTGGGCGACGGCGCGCTGATCGGCATCGGGGCCATCGTGCTCGGCCGGGCCCGGATCGGGGCGGGCGCCCTCGTCGCCGCGGGCACGGTGATCCGGCCCGGCCAGCAGATCCCCGCGGAGGTCCTGGTGGCCGGGGTGCCCGGGCGGGTCGTCCGCGAGCTGACCGACGCAGACCGGACCACGTTCGCCGGTACCCCGGCCCAGTACCTGGCCCGGGCGGCGGTGCACCGCGGCGCGAGCTGGCGGGATGACCGGGGTGATTCGGGCTGAAAGCCATTGCCTGGCGTTGCACCAGTCACTCGGGATTCGCCCGCCGCGGAAGTCCTCTACCGCATCGAGAGCCACACTATCGGCAGCTTCTTGGAATCGTTACCGGGGTAGTGGGTAAAATCCCACCTGAGGGTGGTCCAGAAATGACCCTGATGGGTCATGCGGGGGCATAGGGCCGCGTCGTAGCCTTGTGGCCAGGCTTCCGCGAATCCGCTTGGCAATGGAGGTGGGCGCGGTGCGCGAGCATCTCGATCTTCGCGTCCCCGATCGCGTTGCGCTCGACGAGATCGAGCTGTATGCGGAGGTCCTCAGTGCGGTAGCGGTATGTGACCGCCCGCTCACCGCAGAGGAGCTGGACGAGGTGCTCGGCGTCGGCTCCGTCTCCGGTGCCTCCGCGGCCGTCGACTGACGCCAGCGCCGCTCTCGGGCAGATACCGCCGTCAATCCCTGGCGTCAGTCCCCGCCGTCATCTCCGGCTGTCAAACCCCGCTGTTGTCCGCGCTGTCAATCCCCGCTGTCCAGCGGCGGATGGCGGTACATCACGTCGGTGTCCCGGTGGCTGAAGCCCAGCGACTCGTACAGCCGGATGGCGGGGGTGTTCGACTCGTCCACGTACAGCATGACCTCCAGTAGCCCGCGGGAGCGCAGGTAGCGCAGCCCTTCCAGGGTGAGCGCGCGGCCGAGGCCGGTGCCGCGCTCAGCCGGGTCCACCCCGACCACGTAGACCTCGCCGATGGCCTCCTGCCCGTGCGGCGGCCCGCCGGGGCGCGCACGATGGATCTTGGTCCAGTGGAAGCCGGCCAGCTTGCCCGGCCGCTCGGCCAGGAAGAACCCGGCCGGGTCGAACCAGGGCTCCCGCTCGCGCAGCAACAGGTCCTCCAGGGTCCAGGTGCCCTGCTCCGGGTGATGGGCGAAGGCCCGCCGGTTGAGTTCCGTCCAGGCGGCCTCGTCCTGGCCGACCACGAACGTGCGCGCGGTGACCCCGGCCGGGAACCTCGGGGTGTCCAGCGGCGCCTGCAGGGACCGGCGCATCGTCCACAGCGCCCGGAGCCGCCCGAAGCCAGCCCGGGCGGCTAGCGCGCCGGCGCCGGGCAGGTCGCCATGCGCCCACAGGCGCAGCGGCCGCGATCCGGCCTCGGCCAGCATCGCGCGGGTCAGCGCCACGCCCAGGCCCTGGCGCCGGTGGGCCGGGTGGATGACCAGCTCCCCGCTCGGCCCCTCGGCCGGGTCGGCTGGATCCAGGTGGGCGTAGCCGGCCAGCACGCCGTCCTGGGTCAGCAGCAGGTTGCGCGCCTGCGGGTCGCCGCCGTAGCGCAGCTGCAGCAGCACATGCTCGGACAGCGGGCTCACCGGGTCATGGTCGGTGGCCGCTTCGGCCAGCGCGAGCACCTGGGTCGCCGCGGGCTGGGCCAGCAGCCCGGTCACCTCGATGGTGACCGGGCTCTCACCGGTCGGCTGCGGTCGCACGTGCCTTCCCTGGCCGGCCGGAACGCGGTTCATGATCGCTCGTTTCATGATCATCCAGCGGGACCGGGCCGGCCTCGCTGGCCGCCATCTCGCTGGTGCCGCTGGTGCCGCTGGCCCCGCTGGCCCGGTGAGCGCGGGCCTCGTCGGCGCCCTTGGCCGGCACGAACCGGTAGCCCACGTTGCGCACCGTGCCGATCAGCGACTCGTGCTCGGCGCCCAGCTTGGCCCGCAGCCGGCGGACGTGCACGTCCACCGTGCGGGTTCCGCCGAAGTAGTCATAGCCCCAGACCTCCTGGAGCAGGTGGGCCCGGGTGAACACCCGGCCCGGGTGCTGGGCCAGGAACTTCAGCAGCTCAAATTCCTTGAACGTCAGGTCGAGGGGGTGGGCCCGCAGCCGGGCGGTATACGTGGCCTCGTCGATGGCCAGGTCACCCGAGCGGATCTCGTCCGGCGTGACCGGGGCCGCCGCGGCCCGGCGGCCGACGGCCAGCCGGAGCCGGGCCTCCACCTCGGCCGGGCCGGCGCTGTGCAGGAGCACGTCGTCGGCGCCCCACTCGGCGGTGACCGCGGCCAGCCCGCCCTCGGTCAGGATGGCCAGCAGCGGCACATCCGGGCTGGCCGAGCGGAGCAGCAGGCACAGGTTCCTGGCCTGGACCAGGTCGCGCCGCGCGTCGAGCAGGATGGCCTCCGCGGGCGGCGGGTCGGCGGGCCCGGGGATTTCGGCCGGGGCGACGCGTACCGTGTGCAGTAGCAGCCCGAGGGCGGGCAGGATCTCAGTAGCGGGCTCCAGGGCGCCGGTGAGCAGCAGCAGATCAGTCACGCGCTGCCACCTCCGCCCTGTGGTCTGTGCGGGGAAACTACCCATGAACACGCACAAGGACCCGTCGGCGGCGCTGCCCGGATCCGGTGTGAGCGAGGATAGCCGACATGGCCACAGTGACGTTGCGCTACTGGGCCGCGGCCCGGCAGGCCGCGGGGGTCGCCGAGGAGACGATCAGCGCGGATACCCTGGGCGGCGCGCTCGCGGCCGCGCTGCAGGCACGTGAGCAGCCACCGGCCGGGGGCCAGGCGGCCCAGGGCCAGGCGGCCCAGGGCCAGGCGGCCCGGGGCCCGGCGGAGAGCCTGGCCACGCTCCGCTCGGTGCTGGCCCGGTCCTCGTTCCTGGTGGACGGCAACCCGGTCGGCCGCCGGGCGCCTGAGTCCGTGCCGCTCGAAGACGCGGCCGTGGTGGAGGTGCTGCCCCCGTTCGCCGGTGGCTGACCGGTACCCCGGTCGGCCCGGCGCCTCGCCGGCGGGCCGTGATCCCGGCGGCCAGCGGGACAATCGTCAGCGCTGGGCGGCAATGCGGAAATGATAGTTGCCCTTTCTGTCACGGTAATTGTGCTGGTCATCGCGGACCGGATCGCGGTCGTCGTCGCGGAACACAAGATCAGTGGGCGGCTGGCGGCTGCCTACCGCCTGCCCGCCAGACCGGGGGTGCACATCGCCAGCTTTCCTTTCCTGACCCAGGTGGTGGCCGGGAAGTATCGCTCGGTGGACATCAGGGTGGGCAGCATCACCGCAGACGGCGTGCCGGTGACCGGGCTGGACGCCCGGCTGACTGGTGTCCGGGCGTCCATCTCCCAGCTGCGGGGCCGCAGCTCCGAGCCGGTGACCGCGGCGCATGCGTCCGCCACCGCGACCGTGCCATTGTCCGCGGTGCGCAGCCGGCTGCCCCCCGGCATCACGCTGCGCCGTCACGGCACGGGGCTGCGGGTCGGCGGCACCACCCACTACTTCGGCCTGGACCTGCCGGTCTCGGCCACGGTCACGCCGACGGCCAGCCCGTCCGGGATCGCCCTCACGCCCCGGCAGGTGCACGTGGGCAACGTGGTCAGCGTCCCGACCGAGGTCCTGGCCGGGCGGCTGCGCGTGGCCATCCCGCTGGGCACACTGCCGTTGCACCTGAAGGTCACCTCGGTCAGGGTGGAGCCAGAAGGCCTGCGCATCGCCGCCGCCGGGCAGGACGTGCACTTCGCCAGCGGCGGCTGACCCGGCGGCCGGGGAAATATCGGGCAGCCCGGAGCTTCGCCGCAAGATTTGCCCCGCAAGATGGTGAACCGGCAGGCCGGGACGGCCGTTAATGAAGAATGTGGCACATCACCGTGGGACCCAGGGGCAGGAGCCCAAGGGACGGGTCTCCGACGAGGCGCTGGTCCGCGCGCTGTACGAGGAGCACGCGGCGCCGCTGCTGCGTTATGCGCTGCGGCTGACCAGCGGCGACCGGCAGCGGGCAGAGGATATCGTGCAGGAGACGCTGCTCCGGGCCTGGCTGCATCCCGAGGCTATTGCCGAGCGCCCGGCGCGCCCGTGGCTGTTCGCGGTGGCGAGAAATCTCGCGGTGGACTCGCACCGGGCGCGTAACGCACGGCCGCGGGAGGTCGGCGAAGCAGCACTCGAACTGGTACCTGTGGCCGACGAGGCGGACCGAGTGCTCGAATCGTGGGCGGTGGCCGACGCCCTGCGCGATCTCCGGCCGGAGCATCGCCAGGTACTCGTGCAGACGTACTATCTCGGTCGGTCGGTGGCCGAGGCCGCCGCGGAACTCGGCATCCCCGGCGGCACGGTGAAATCACGGACGTTCTACGCGCTCAAAGCGCTGAAGCTGGCGCTGGAGGAACGGGGGCTCGCGCCATGACCGGCTCGGCGGACTGCCGCGACATCCGGCACGCGCTCGGTGTCTACGTGCTCGGGGCCATCGACCCGGCCGAGCGCGCGGCGGTGGACGCGCACCTGAGCACCTGCCCGGAGTGCCGCGAGGAGCTGGCCGGGCTGGCTGGCCTGCCCGCGCTGCTGCGCCGGATCCCGGTCGGCGAGGCCCAGCAGCTGGCCGACGACCCCGAGGGCGTGCCAGGCGACGAGATGCCCAGCGACCTGATGCTGCCGTCGCTGCTGAACCGCACCGCCCGGGTCCGGCGGACCCGTCGCTGGCGCGGCCTGGCCGCGGCGGCCGCGGTGGTGCTGGCCGCGGGGACCGCCGGGGCGATCGGGTACAGCGCCGTGCACCAGGCTGGCCCGCCACCCAGCGTGGCCAGCGGCGGGCTGGCCAGGCACTTCACCACGGTGTCCGCGACCGACCCGCGGACCCACGTCTGGGCCAGCGTCCGCTATTCGGCGCAGGGCTGGGGGACCGCGGTAGACACTCTGGTCAGGGGCGTTCCGGCCGACACGCGCTGCCAGCTGGAGATCACCGACACCACCGGGCACACCACCGTGGCCGGCAGCTGGAAGACCACCTACGACGAGGGAAGCACCTGGTACCCGGGTGGCACCTCGGTCGCGCTGGACAGCGTGCGCAGCTTCCAGGTCACCGCGCACGGCAAGGTCCTGGTCTCCATCCCGGTGCGCTAGGTGTGCCCATCGCAACCAGCCTGCCCGGCTGATGGGAGAGCCGGGGGAGCGGGCCGGGAATGCGCCGGGCGGGCCGCACGCTGTAGTCCGCGTGATCGGCGGACTCATCGCGTGCCTGGTCGTGCTCGCCGCCGCCACGGCGTTCGGGCTGGCCCGGCGTTACCGTGACGGCAGGCTGACCGGGCCGCGGCGCCACCCGGCCCGGGCCGGGTGGCCCGGCCGGGCCGACCCGTCCGGGCCGGCTGGCCGAGCAGCGCCGGCCGGGCCACGGGTCACCCCGGCCCAGCTCGGCCACCCACTGGGCCGCCGGGCCACCCTGCTGCAGTTCTCCTCGGAGTTCTGCGCCCCCTGCCGGGCCACCCGGCAGGTGCTGGACGAGGTGGCCCGCGGCACCGACGGGGTCAGCCACGTGGAAGTAGACGCCGCTGACCGGGTGGATCTGGTCCGGCTGCTGAACGTGCGGCGCACGCCCACCGTGTTCGTGCTCGGCCCGGAGGGCCAGGTCACCCGGCGCGGCAGCGGCCTGATGCGCAGGGCCGACGTACTCACCGCCCTGGGCGAGGTCCCGTGACCGGTAATAACCTACCGAACGAGTGGGAAGTGACACCGGAGCGCCAGCCGCATACCATCAGGGACGTGCTTTCCCAGGCCAACCCGGATGGTGGGGCGCGCAGTGGCTGGTCCCGGCCGCTGCTGACCCGGCGGCGCGTCGTCGATCACTGTCACGTCGCTACCGCGCTGTGTCCAGGTGCGTCACGCCAGCAGGCGGGCGCCTGAGCCCCAGCCTGGCCTGGTGGCGTCCGGTCGCCGGTGTCCAGGCCAGCCTTGTTCGTCCCCGTTAGCGGAGGTAGCGCCGTGAAAGTCGATCCCCGTGGCCAGCGCTGCAATGCCGCGCTGTCCGCCATCGTCCTCGCGGTCGTGCTGATCACCAGCAGTGGCTGGCTGTTCGCGGCCCAGGCGGTGGTGTTCGGCATCGGAGCCGTGTTCGGCCTGCGGTACTCGCCGTACGGGTACCTCTACCGGGCGCTGATCCGGCCGCGCATCGGCCCGCCAGCCGAGCTGGAAGCCGAGGCGCCGCCGCGTTTCGCGCAAGGGGTGGGGTTGGTCTTCAGCATTATCGGGATCATCGGGTACGGCACCGGCGTGGTCCCACTGGGCATGGCCGCGGCCGCGGCGGCGCTGGCCGCCGCGTTCCTGAATGCCGCGTTCGGCTTCTGCCTGGGGTGCGAGATGTATGTGCTTATCAGACGAGTCTGGCCAGGCCGGCGAGGGATGGCCGGGCCAGAATCCGACAAGGAGGTTGCCGCATGAGCCGTTCTGACGTCCTGGTGGACGCAGACTGGGTTGACGCCCACAAGAATGACCCGGGTGTGGTGCTCGTCGAGGTGGACGAGGACACCACCGCGTACGACACCGGGCACATCCCGGGTGCGATCAAGATCGACTGGAAGAAGGACCTGCAGGACCCGGTGCGCCGGGACTTCGTAGACCGGGCCGGCTTCGAGGCGCTGCTCTCGGAGCGCGGGATTTCCAATGACGACACCGTCATCCTGTATGGCGGGAACAACAACTGGTTCGCGGCGTACGCGTACTGGTATTTCCGGCTGTACGGGCACCGCGGCGTGAAGCTGCTCGACGGCGGGCGCAAGAAGTGGGAGCTTGACTCGCGCGAGCTGGTCAAGGAGGTGCCGGACCGGCCGCGCACCGCCTACCACGCGACTGAGCAGGACAGCGCGCTCCGGGCCTTCCGCGACGAGGTCGTGTCCGCGATCGGCCAGCTCAACCTGGTCGACGTGCGGTCCCCGGACGAGTTCGCCGGCCGCCTGCTCGCCCCGGCCCACCTGCCCCAGGAGCAGGCCCAGCGCGGCGGGCACATCCCGACCGCCAAGAACGTGCCCTGGTCCAAGGCGGCCAACGACGACGGCACGTTCAGGTCCGACGGGGAGCTGACCACCCTGTACCGCGACCAGGCCGGCCTGGACTTCAGCCGGGACACGATCGCCTACTGCCGGATCGGCGAGCGCTCCGCGCACACCTGGTTCGTCCTGCACGAGCTGCTCGACCAGCCGAACGTGAAGAACTACGACGGCTCCTGGACCGAGTACGGCTCGCTGGTGGGCGTGCCGATCGAGCTGGGGGATGGCCAGTGAGCAGCGACGGATGCGGTGCGCCCGCGGGTGGTGTGGCCATCCCGGCCGGCGTTGGTGACCAGGCGGTCGTGCAGGGTCACGTCACCCGGGGCGGCAGCGCGGTGCGGACCGGTTATGCCCGGCTGCTCAACGACGGCGGTGACTTCGTGGCCGAGGTACCGCTCGGCGCGGACGGCGGGTTCCGGTTCTTCGCCGCGCCGGGCACCTGGACGGTGCGGGTGCTGGCCCCGGGCGGGGTCAGCGTGGACCGCTCGGTGACCGCGGACATCGGCCAGGTCAGCGCCGTAGAGGTCAGCGTCTGAGACCTCGTCACCCACGGCAGCTGAGGGCGGGCGGACGATGTTGCCCGCCCTCAGCCATGCCTGACCCAGCCGGGAGCGTCAGGCGCTTGCTCCCGTCTTGTTCATCCGCCCGTCAGATTCCTCTTGCCTAGTCGTTCACCTGCCCGTCACCTTGGCTCCCTATCAATGGGTGGGCCAGGCCGGACGTGGCCGCCTGGCGCGCGATCACCGTCAGCGACCAGGACGGCCCTGTCAAGTGTCTGCTCCGGCCCATCCAGCAGGACCCGGGATGCCTGTGCCCTCCCGCTCGCCCAGCGCGGGATGACGGAGGCGCGGGCGGGAAAGGACGGCCGGGTGCACGCCCCAGGCCCGCCCCCGGCGAGCGTGCTCGCGGACCGGATGGCGGCCGCGCTGCTGCATCACGAGCCCGGCTGGCGGCTGCCCCGGCACACCGCGCTGGCCCGCCGCTACAGCGTGACGATCGCGCAGATCGACGCGGCCATCGGCGTGCTCGTGCAGCGCCATCTGCTGACCCGGCTGCCGGACGGCCAGGTATTCCGGGCCAGCCCGGCCGAATACCGGCTCACCCTGGAGGGCCTGCCGGGGTTCACGGCGACCGTGGACCCCATGGGCGGCCAGCTGGCCTGCAAGAACCGCAGCGTCGCCCGGCGCCGGGCCGCGGAGGACGTGAGCCGGGCCCTCGGCGCGCCGCCCGGGCAGGAGCTGCTGACCATCCGCTGCCTGTGGCTGGTGGGCAGCGAGCCCGCGGCCTACTCGGCCAGCTACCTGCGGCCGGAAATGGAAAGCCTGGCCAGCGAGCTGGCCAGCGCGGCGGCGCCCACCGGCCCCGCCGCGCCCCGCGCCCGCCCGGGGGCCGTGCAGATCGACTTCCAGGCGCCGGTGCCGTCGGTCGCCCGCAGCCTGCGGCTGCCCGCCGGTGCGCCGGCCGTCACGGTCACTATCCGGCTGGAGGACACCGCCCGGCCCGGGGCCAGCGCGCTGACCGTGGCCGTGCTGCGGCCAGAGCTGTTCCGCATCGTGATCGAAACCCCGGGCGTCACCGGCCGGACGCCCAGCCTGGACGGTCCTCCGGGCGGCTGGACACGCGCGCTGGAGGGCTGGGAACCTTGACCATTGCTGCCTGCCCCGGCCTTCTCGGCCGCCCGCGGCCGGGGCCGGGGCCGGACTGAGGAGGCGCTGACGGTGGTTGAGCACCGGCAGGAATTCCAGCGGGAGCTGGATGATATCGAAGCCAAGGTCATCGAGCTGTTCGCGATGGTGGCCGAAGACCTGCCGCGGGCGACCGACGCACTGCTCAACGGCAACACCGACGCGCTGCGCGCGGTGACCGAGCGCGAAACGGTGATCGACGCCCTGTACCCGGAGATCGAGGAGCTGGCCAACCGGGAGATCGCGCTGCAGGCGCCGGTCGCCTCGGACCTGCGCTTCCTGCTCTCGGTGCTGCGCATCGTGCCCGAGCTGGAGCGTTCGCACGACCTGGTCGTGGACATCGCGCACCGGGCCCACCACATCCTCAGCCCGGATCTCTCGCCCCGCAGCCGGCAGCTCATCTCGGCCATGGGGGAGCTCGTCACGCAGATGTGGCGGGCGGCCGTGGACTCCTGGTACCAGCGCGACCGTACCGTGGCGGCGCTGCTGGACGTGCGGGACGAGGAAATGGACGACCTGCACGCCAGCCTGGTCGCCGAGCTGGCCGCGGGCGTCATGTCCCTCCCGGTGACGATGGAGCTGACGCTGGTCGCCCGCAACTACGAGCGGCTGGCCGCGCACGCCGTGAACATCGCCCGCCGGGTGGTGTTCCTGGCCGGCACCCAGCCCCCGAAGTAGCCCGGCCCAGCGTTAGCTGGCACTTTCACCCGCCGTCCCCGCATTGTTCACCGGCCGGTCCTCCTTCCTTAACTCATCGGTACGCGCGGCACGGCAGACTCGCCCAGGTTGTCAGGTCTGGCGGACTGGCTTGCTGACCGTGGGGGCTGCTCCCCCTTGCACCCAACTAATCGCCTATGTCATACCGGAGAATGGGGTATCTGAGATGCAACGTCGGCGCATACAGCGCGCAACGGTCGTGGGGCTAGCCGCCGCCATGGCCACCTTGGTCGCCGCCTGTAGTTCCTCGGGCGGCGGCGGGTCTTCAGGGAGCGGATCCGGCTCGGGCAGCTCCTCGCTGAGCGGCACGCTCAACGCGAGCGGATCGACGTTCCAGCTCACCTTCCAGCAGGCGGCGATCCAGGCGTTCAAGCAGGTCCAGCCGAGCATGACGGTCAACTACGGCGGCGGCGGCTCGGGCAAGGGCCGCACCGACCTGGCCTCCGGGGTCGTCCAGTTCGCCGGCTCGGACTCGCCGATCCCGTCGGATGAGATGAGCAACTTCAAAGGCAAGAAGGTGCTGTACTTCCCGGTCATCGTCGGCCCGATCACGATGTCCTACAACCTGTCCGGGGTGAAGAACCTGAAGCTGACCCCGCAGGTCATCGCGGACATCTTCCAGGGCAAGATCGCGAAGTGGAACGACTCGGCCATCGCGTCGCTCAACCCCGGCGTCAAGCTGCCCAGCACTCCGGTCACCCTGGCCGTGCGCTCGGACTCCTCGGGCACCACGGCCAACTTCTCGCTGTTCCTGCAGACGGCGGCCAAGAACTGGAAGCTCGGCACCTCCTCGACCATCAGCTGGCCGAAGAACGCGCACGCGGGCAACGGCAACGGCGGGGTGGCGCAGATCGTGAAGAGCACGCCCGGCGCCATCGGCTACGTGGACTACGCGGACGCCAAGGCCTCCGGGCTGAGCTTCGCGTCGGTCAAGAACAAGACCGGCAACTACGTCGCGCCGTCTCCGGCCGCCGCGTCGGCCTCGGCAGCCACCGCCACCGTGGCGCCGAACCTGACCTTCGCCGCGGTCTGGGGCTCGGAGCCGAACGCGTACCCGATCACGTACCAGTCCTGGGACCTCGTGTACCAGAAGCAGTCCAGCTCGAACACGACCAAGATGCTGAAGGCCTACATCGGCTACCTGCTCGGCGCGGGCCAGAGCCTGCTGCCCTCGCTGGGCTACGCCAAGCTGCCGGCCAGCCTCGACCAGAAGGCTAAGGCGCAGCTGAGCCAGATCGGGTCATAAGTGTGAGTGCAGTAGCGCAGACCGGTCAGGCCGCCCCGGGCAGTGCCCCGGCCGGCGGCCTGATCGGGCGCCGGGGCCTGGCCGACCGCAGCTTCCAGTGGCTGGCCCTCGGGGCCGGCCTGCTGGTGCTGGTGATCCTGGTGCTGATCGCGATCACCACCACCCAGCAGGCCTCGTCGTGGTTCAGCACCGAGGGCATCAAGATCTTCTCGAGCACGTGGGACACGGCCAAGGGCCAGTTCGGCGCGCTGTCGTTCATCTACGGCACCGCCGTTACCGGGGTGATCGCGCTGGCGATAGCCGTCCCGGTCAGCATCAGCATCGCGCTGCTGCTGACCGAGGTGGTGCCGCGCCGGCTGGCCCGCCCGATCGTGTACGTGGTCGACCTGCTGGCCGTCGTCCCCTCGGTGGTCTGGGGCCTGTGGGGGATCCTGGTGTTCGCGCCGTGGGTCCAGCACATCTACGCCTCGATCGGCTCCGGCGTCAACGGCATCCCGGTGCTCGGCTCGCTGTTCGGCCCGCCGACCAGCGGTGCCTCGTTCTTCACGGCCGGCATCATCCTGGCCTTCATGATCACGCCGATCGTCACCTCGCTGTCCCGCGAGGTCGTCGCCACGGTGCCGTCGATCGACCGGGAGGGCGCGTACGCGCTGGGCGCCACCCGGTGGGAGATGATCCGCGGCGTCGTCTGGCCGCACAGCCAGGGCGGCGTGGTCGGCGCGGTGCTGCTCGGGCTGGGCCGGGCGGTGGGCGAGACGATCGCGGCGGCGCTGGTCATCGGGTCGTCGCCGAACATCACCTCGCACCTGTTCGCCCCCGGGTACAACATGCCCGCGGTCATCGCGAACGAGTTCGGCGAGGCCACCGGCGTGTTCCGGGCCGCGCTGATGGGCATGGGCGTGCTGCTGTTCGTCTTCACCATCATCATCAACGTGATTGCCCGCGCGACCGTCGAGCGGTCCGCGCGGCGGATGCGAGGTGCCTGATGGCTGCCATCGCCCCATCGGGACAGGCCGACCTGCGCGAGCCAGCGGGCTGGCGGCGGACCAAGAACCGGATCGCCACGATCTTGATGTACGCCGCGTTCGTGCTCGCGATCGTCCCGCTGGTGTTCGTGCTGTACACGGTCATCGCCAAGGGCGCCTCGGTCATCAGCTGGCAGTTCCTGACCGGTTCGATCCCGCCCAGTGTGCTGCCCGCGAGCGTCGGCGGGATGGGCCCGGCGATCCTCGGCACGATCGAGATCACCGCGCTGGCCTCGGTCATCGCCGTGCCGCTCGGCGTGCTCGGCGCCATCTACCTCAACGAGTACGGCGGCGAGAAGAAGAACCTGCTGGCCCGGTTCCTCGGCTTCCTGGCCGACGTGATGACCGGCGTGCCGTCGATCATTATGGGCCTGTTCATCTTCGCGATCTGGGTGCTGCACTTCGGCTTCTCCGGGCTGGCCGGAGCGCTCGCGCTGGGCTGCCTGATGCTGCCGATCGTGATCCGGTCCACCGAGGAGATGCTCAAGCTGGTGCCGGACTCACTGCGCGAGGGCAGCTACGCGCTCGGCGCGAGCAAGTCCCGGGTCACGCTGACCGTGGTGCTGCCCGCCGCGCTCGGCGGCATCGTCAGCGGCGTGCTGCTCGCCATCGCCCGCGCCGCGGGCGAGACCGCACCGCTGCTGTTCACCATCCTGACCGTGACCGAAGCCAACCCGAACGTGTTCAGCGGGGCCAACACGTCCCTGCCCTCGCAGATCTTCGTGAACGCCTCGTCGCCCTACACCGGGGCCCAGGCCCGCGGCTGGGGCGCCGCCCTCACGCTGATCGCGATCGCCTTTATCCTGATGATTGCGGCCCGTCTCGTCACGGCACGGTTCGCCCGCTACGCGCGCTAGGAACGACATGGACCAGCCACTGCCAGAAACCGCCGCCAAGACCGAGCTGCCCAAGCCAGCGGCCCTGCAGGAGAGGAAGCCGCAGGAGGCCCCCGCCGGGCCGGGCAACCTCATCTTCGACGTGCAGAACGTGTCGATCTGGTACAGCGCGTTCAAGGCCGTCACCGGCGTCACGATGCCCATCTACGAGAACGAGATCACCGCGTTCATCGGCTCGTCCGGCAGCGGCAAGTCGACCGTGCTGCGCTCGTTCAACCGGATGAACGACCTCGTGCCCGGGGCCCGGCTGGACGGCCAGATGACCTACCGGGGAACGTCGCTGTACGGCCGCAGCGTCTCGGCGACCTCCGTCCGCCGCCGGATCGGCATGGTGTTCCAGAAGCCCAACCCGTTCCCCAAGTCGATCTACGACAACGTGGCCTACGGGCCGCGGATCAACGGCGAGCGCAACAAGCGCAAGCTGGACGAGATCGTCGAGAACTCGCTGCGCAAGGCCGCGCTGTGGGACGAGGTCAAGAACCGGCTGCGCACCTCGGGCCTGAGCCTGTCCGGCGGGCAGGCGCAGCGGCTGTGCATCGCCCGGACGATCGCCGTCGAGCCGGACGTGGTGCTCATGGACGAGCCGGCCTCGGCCCTCGACCCGATCGCGACCGGCGCCATCGAGGACCTGATGCTGGAGCTCAAGCAGAACTACACGATCGTCGTGGTCACCCACAACATGCAGCAGGCCACCCGGGTCAGCGACCGCACGGCGTTCTTCTACGTGCTCACCGACACCCAGAGTGACACCCGCACCGGCGTGCTCGTCGAGTACGGCCAGACCCAGCAGATCTTCCAGGACCCGCACGACCCCCGGACCCAGGCCTACGTCACCGGCCGGATGGGCTGAGCCGGCAGCTGCGCCCGAACAGCCCGAAGTACCCGAAGCCGGTGAACTTCGGGCCGCCACGGTCTAAGTTGCTGACCATCGTCAGACAGCTGATCACCAAGATCGACTGAGCATGGCCTCGTGGCCCGCGCGGGGAACGCCGCGACGAGGTGAGGTCGCCGCTGCGCTCGGGTTGTTAACGATCATCGCTCACTTATTGCTGGCCCAGCTCACCCTGGTGCTCGCCGCGGGGTTACAGCTGACCGGGCGGATGGCCCGGTGGCGCCCGGTGTGGCGGGCCGCGCCCGCCGCGATCGGATTCGTCTGGGTGCTGGCCACCGGGCCCGCCGCGGCCTGGCGCGGCTTCACCGGCGGCCCGCGCCAGCTACTTGGGTACTTCGCCGGGGCGGCGGCCGACCCGGGGCGCCTCCAGCACCCGGCGCAGGCGTTCGCCGGGCTGGCGCACTGGCTGCCGCGGCAGGCGCCGCTCGCGCTGGTCCTGGCCGCGGCCGAGACCGCGCTGGCCGGGTGGCTGCAAGAGCGGCGCGAGCAGCGGGTGGGCGCGGCCGGCCGTCCGTCAGCCCGCCCGGGGCTCATCGCGCTGGCCCGGCGGCAGTACACGGCGTCGTTCGTTAAGGCTGGTGGGGTCGTGAGCCGCCGTGGAGCGTGCCTCGGCGTGGACTGGTGCACCGGGCGGGCCGCCGACGTGCCGTGGCCCGCCGCGGGTGGCGGGGTGCTGGTCGCGGGGGCCGGGCCGGATGCGGTCGGCGCGGCCAGCTTCCAGCTTGCGCACGCCGCGGTCCGGCGCCGCCAGCCCGTTGTCGTGGTCGACCTGGCCGGGGCGCAGGGCCTGGCGGGCGCGCTCGGCGGGGTGTGCGCCAGCGCCGGTGCGCCGCTGCACGTGTTCGGGGCGGCCGGGCCGGGCTGCTACGACCCGCTGCGCGGCGGCGCCCCGGCCGGACAGGCGGCCACGGTCCTGGGCATCATCGACTGGACGGCCGCGGCTGACCAGGCGCGGCGCACCGCCGGGAATTTGCTTAACGATCTGTTCGCCGTGACCGCCGCCGCGCCCGGCGACCCGGCCCGCGCGGTGCTCGACGAGGTGGTGGAGCTGCTCAGCCCGGACGCGCTGTGGGCCCGGCTGCGCCGGGTGCCGGCCAGCGACCCGCGCCGCGAACCGCTGGCCGAGCGGGTCCGGGCGTCCGCCGCGCGGCTGCAGGCCGACCCGGCCACCCCGGCGTTCCTCGCCGGTGAGCTGGCCGGGCTGCGCTCGTCGGCGCTGGGGCGGTGGCTCCGGCCGGCGGCCTACGGGGCCGGTGACTACGGGGCTGGTGACCACGGGGCTGGCGGGCACGGGGCCGGGGGCGATGAGATCAGCCTGCCCGCGGTGGTGCGCGACCGGGCCGTGGTGCTGTTTTCGCTGCCCGTGGCCCAGCACGGCCCGGTGGCCGGGATGATCGCCAACCTGGTCGCGCAGGACCTGCGGGCCACCGCCGCCGCGACGGCGCGGCTCGGCCCGGGCGGCGACGGGCTGGCCTGGTTCGGCCCGGGCGAGGTGCTCACCGACGCGGCGCTGGACGGGCTGCTCGCCGCCGGGCCGCCCGCCGGGCTCGCCACCGTGCTGAGCACGGTGTCCCGCGGCGCCGCGGAGCGTCTCGCGGCCAAGGTCAACGTGCTGGTCATCGGGTGGCTGAACGATCCGGGCGTGGCCCTGGCCGGGATACCCGGCCCGGGCCGGCCCGATGAGTTCGTGCTGGCCGCCCGGGAGCCGCGGCAGGTGATACGCCGCGGCCGGTTCGTCGCGGCGGGCATCCGGTGACCGGGCCGCCGCCCGCCGACCGGGTGTACCTGGGCTGGGAGTACGCGCCTGCGCACCCGGATCCGGGACCACCGCCGCGCTGGCCCGCCCCGCGACCCGGCCCGGCGCAGGTCCACCCGGGCTGGGCAGCCGCGCAGCGCCGGGAGGAACGCCGGCTCAGCCGGCCCGCCCGGATCGGCGGCGGGCTGAGCCTGGCGCTGGCCGGGCTGGCCGCGGCGCTGGGCGCGGCCGGGGCGCTCAACCCGGCGCTGACCGGCACCGGCATCGCCTGCTGCCTGCTGCTCGCGGCGCGCGCCGCGCTGAGTGTGCGCCGCGGGGCGCGGGACCTGCGGGCCACGCTGGCCCGGGAGGAGCAGCGGGTGACCCAGGTGCGGGCGGCGCGGGATAGCCCGCTGCCCGGCACCGCCGACGACTACCGCGGCCGGCTGCGCGAGTGGCAGGCCCGTCACCAGGCGTTCAGCACGCAGCCGCAGTGGTACGGGGTCGGGCTGCCGCCCGGGATCGACCGGGTGGACGTCGCGGGTGGCACCCTGGCCGGGTGGTCAGCGCTGCTGGCCATGCTGGCCGGGCTGCGGCTGGCGGCCGGCGGCGAGGTCACCGTGCTGGATTTCTCGGCCGGGGCGGTAGCCCAGGACCTGCTGGCCGCCGCCCAGGCCAGCGGGATCGGCCCGCTGGTCTGGGTGCTGCCCGGCGACCTGCCCCGGCTCGACCTGGGCGCCGGGCTGGACGGACCCGCGCTGGCCAGCGTGCTGGCGGTGGCGGCCACGGCCGCCGGGGACCCGGCGGTGCCGGCCGACCCGGCGGTCCCGGCCCAGGAGACCGCGATCCTGGAACGCATCGCCGCCGTCCTCGCCCCCGGGCCCGCCGGGGCCGGCCGGGCTGGCCCGGGCGGCGGTGAGCCGGGCGCGGGCGGCCAGGCGGCGCGGCCCGGCTGGCCGGGCGCCGGGGGGCCAGGCACCCGGGGGCCGGGCGGCGGGGGGCCGGGCATCGCCCAGCTCGCGGCCGGGCTGCGGGTGCTTGCCCAGGTGGGCCAGCCGGACGCGGACGTGCGGCGCGGCCTGCTCACCGAGGCCCAGGCCGAGCAGATCAGCGGGCTGTACGGCCGGGCCGCCGCGGACCGGGTCATCACCGAGCGGGCGCTGGCCCTCGAGGCGAGGCTGGGCAAGCTGGCCAGCCTGGGCACGGCGCCGGTCACGCTGCCCCCCGGACGGCTGCGCGTGGTGGCCGTGGACCGCCGGGCCGGCGTCACCGACAGCCAGGTACTCGGCGGCTACCTGGTGGCCGCCCTGACCCAGCTGCTGCGTGGCGAGCCACCACGGAGCCCGGCCGGCCCGGGGTGGCGGCACACGATCCTGCTGGCCGGGGCGGAGCAGCTGCGCGGTGACCTGCTCGACCGGCTGTGCGACGCGTGCGAGACCACGGGCACCGGGCTGGTGCTCGCCTACCGCTCGCTGCCCGGGCACGTCCGGGCCCGGCTCGGCCGGGGCAACGCGGCGGTGGCGTTCATGCGGCTCGGCAACGCCGACGACGCCCGGGTCGCCAGCGAGCAGCTCGGGACCGAGCACCGGTTCGTGGTCGCCCAGCTCACCGACACGGTGGGTGCCTCGGTCACCGACACCGCCGGGCAGGCGTACACGAGCACGGTCGGCGCCGCGTCGTCGGTGTCGGTGTCCGCCACGGCCAGCACCACCGAGGGGCGCAGCGGCGGGCGCGGGCGGAGCCGGACCGGGTTCGGCGCGCTCGCGCCGCCCGCCGTGTCGGCACACGGAGAGCGGAGTTCTTCGGTGGGGGTCAGCGACGCGGTGTCGGCCACCGAGGGCACCAACGAGGCGACCGCGTGGGGTGCGCAGACCGCCCGGGCCGTCGGCACCAACGGCTCGCTGGCCCGGACCAGCCAGCGGTCCCGTGAGTTCCTGGTCGAACCGCACGAGCTGCAGCAGCTCCCGCCGAGCGCGGTGATCGTCAGCTACGCGTCGGCCGCGGGCCGCCGGGTGGTGCTGGCCGACGCCAACCCCGGTATCGGCGGGCTGCCGTCGGCGACGCTGCGCGGCCAGGACGAGGCCGGCCCCGCCGGCCCCACCGTCCCAGCGGCCCCGGCCAGCCCGCCGCCGGGATTCGGCTCAGCCGGGCCTGCGCAAGAGTGGGCGCAAACCGTCGTGCGCACAGCAGAAATCGCCCACTCTCCGGCCCGCGAACGCGCAGCGCAGACTGGCACCAGCGGGCCGGCCGCGCCGGCCCGGCCGACGGGGGTGCCCCGCCCGGTGGCGGGCTGGCCGGCGGCGCCGGCCGCCTGGGCCGGCCCGCTGCCACCGCCGTCGCGTGACCCGGCTGAGGCCCCGCTGGGCTGGCGCGGCGACGAGGACCGGGATACGCCTTAGTGGGGCAGTAGCCGGGACACGACGGGCTGGGCCTGGCCCGGCGAGTCGCCCGGCAGCTCCGGGGGAGCGGCCTGGCCCAGCTGATACCCGCGGGGCTGGCTGCCCTGGCGCCAGAGGGGATGGTCGCCCACGTAGTAGAGCACGGCGAGCCACCCGGCGAGGACGGGCATGACCACGATCGGGACAATGACGGCAGCCAGGACTGATCCACTCATCGCTGGCCTCCTTGCTGAGGCTGTTGCGGCTATTCCCCAGCCTGCGCCCAAAACCGGCCCGATGGTAGACCCCGGGAACGGCGTCATCCCAGCGCGGCCCGCCAGCCGGGCCCAGGCCGGCGGACCGGGCCCGGCTACGCTCAGCAGGGGACGGTTCGCCCCACTGGGTGGCTGGGAGGACGCCGATGGGACAGGTACTGGCCATGAGCGGGCCGCAGGTTCCGACGCTGGGCCGGAGCCCGCTGCCGCTGGTCGGCCAGGCACGCGTGTACGCGTGCGGCATCACCCCTTACGACGTCACGCACCTGGGTCACGCGGCGACGTTCGTGTGGGTCGACACGCTGGCCCGGGTGCTGCACGCGACCGGCGCCGAGGTCATCGTGTGCCGCAACATCACGGACGTCGATGACGTGCTGCTCACCGCGGCGAGCCAGGCCGGCGCCCCGTACGGCCGGTTCGCCGCCATCCAGCAGTTCTACTTCGATCAGGACATGGCCGCGCTCGGCGTGCGGCCGCCCGCCCTGCAGCCCCGGGCGCACGCCTACGTCAACCAGGTGATCGAGCTGGCGGCGGGGCTGCTGGCTCGCGAGGCCGCGTATCAGCGGGACGGCCGGGTCTACTTCCGTGGCGTGGAATCCGCCCGCCGGGCGGGACTGGACCAGGCGGCCGCGGTGCGGCTGTCGGCTGAGTTCGGTGACCACCCCGAGGACCCCGGCAAGGACGACCCGCTGGACGTGGCCGTATGGCAGTCGTCGCCCGGGGACGAGCCCGCCTGGGACAGCCCGTGGGGTCCAGGCCGGCCTGGGTGGCACGCCGAGTGCGCGGCGATGGCCCTGCACGCGCTGGGGCCCGCGATCGACGTCCACGCCGGAGGCGCCGACCTCCGCTTTCCGCACCACGCTCAGCAGGCGGCCATGGCCGAAGCGGTGACCGGCGTGCGGCCCTTCGCCCGGGCCCGGCTGAACGTGGGCGTGGTCCGGATCGCTGGCGCCAAAATGGCCAAATCCACCGGCAACCTGGTGCTGATCAGCGACCTTTTGCGGGACTACCCCGCCGCGGCCGTCCGGCTGCTCATCCTCGACCGGCCCTGGGACCAGGACTGGGACTACGACCAGGGCGGCCTGGACGCGGCGGCCGCCCGGCTGGAGCAGCTGCAGGTGGCGGCCGGGCGCCCGGACCGGGAAACGCCCGGTACCGGACCCGGGACCAGCGGCGCGGTGCGCGCGATCGGCGCGGCGCTGGCCAACGACCTCGACGTGCCCGCCGCGCTGCGCATCGCTGAAGACCAGGGCGGCCAGGCCGCCCGGGTCCTCGGGTCCCTGCTCGGATTCTGGTAGCGGCCCGCCCGGCCAACGGCCCGGGAGTCACCGGACCGGACGGCCGGGAGCCACCGGGCCGGGCGGCCCGGAGTCACCGGTGAATTTTGTCCGGATCGGCCGGGTTGCTGCCGCACCACGCCCGGCGGGCACGTGGTCCGGATAGCATCATCGGCCATGGGCAAGCTTCCGCTCCGGGCCCGGGTCGCGACCACGCTGGGCGGGGCCGCTGGCCGGATGTCACGGCTGACCGGCCGCGGTGACGGCTCGGTCATCGGCGGGGTCATCGGCCTGCGGGTGGCACCCGGACTGCTGTCGATGCTGGCCGCGGACCGCCAGATCGTCCTGGTCACCGGGACCAATGGGAAAACCACCACCACCCGGCTGATCACTTCGGCGCTGAGCGCGCTCGGCGAGCAGGTGGCGTCCAACGCGTTCGGCGCGAACATGGAAGCCGGGCTGGCCGCCGCGCTCGGCGCGGCGCCCGAGGCGCCGTACGCGGTCCTCGAGGTGGATGAGAAGTACCTGCCCGCGGTGCTGCGGGCGACCAGCGCCCGGGTGGTCACGCTGCTCAACCTCAGCCGCGACCAGATGGACCGGGCCGCGGAGATCTGGCTCGTCGCCCGGCGCTGGCGGGAAGCGTTCGAGGCCACCCCGGACTGTCACGTGGTGGCCAACGCGGATGATCCGCTGATCGCCTGGGCGGCGACCGGAGCCCGCAAGGTGACCTGGGTGGCGGCGGGCCAGCGCTGGCACGAGGATTCCTGGTGCTGCCCGCAGTGCGGCTCCCACCTGCGCCGGGACGACATGAGCTGGCACTGCGCGGAATGCGGCTTCGCCCGGCCGCGGGTCACCTGGACGCTGGACGGCGGCAACGTGATCGACCCGGTGGGCCGGGTCACCGAACTGGCCCTGGCGCTGCCCGGCCGGGCCAACCGGTCCAACGCCGTGGTCGCGCTGGCCGTGGCCGAGGTGTTCGGGGTCGGGCCAGCGCAGGCGCTGGTCAAGATGCGCTCGGTCACCTCGGTGGCCGGCCGGTACACCCAGGTGGAGCGGCACGGCCGCCAGGTCCGGCTGCTGCTGGCCAAGAACCCGGCAGGCTGGCTGGAGGCCTTCGACGTGCTGGCACCCGCCCCGGTGCCGGTGCTGCTCGCGGTCAACGCCCAGATTCCGGACGGCCGGGACACCTCCTGGCTGTGGGATGTGGATTACCGGGTGGTCCGCGACCGCCCCGTGCTCGTCGCGGGCGAGCGCGCGCTCGACCTGGCGGTCCGGCTGGAGGCCGACAACGTCGCCTTCGAGCTGGTCCGGGACATCGACGACGCGGTCGGCCGGGTCCGGCCGGGAGGGATCCTCGACGTGATCGCCAACTACACGGCGTTCCAGCAGATCCGGGCGGCGGTCGGCCGTGCCGCGTGAGCCTGGGCGGCACCGCAGCACGTCAGGACCGGGCCAGCCACCCGCGCCCGCCCGCCCGCAGCCTGCGCCGGCCAGCAGCCACCACGCCAGCCACGCCCGCCGTTCCAGCCCGCTGCGGCTGGTCTGGATCTACCCGGATCTGCTGAGTACCTACGGCGACCGGGGCAATCTGCTGGTCCTGGAGCGCCGGGCCCGGCTGCGCGGCCTCGACGTCGAGCCGGTCCTGGTCAACTCCGACCAGCCGGTCCCGCGGCAGGGCGACATCTACCTGATGGGCGGCGGGGAGGACCTGCCCCAGGTGCTCGCGGCCCGCCGGCTGCGCCAGGACGGCGGGCTGGCCGCGGCCGCCCAGGGCTCGGTGGTGTTCGCCGTCTGCGCCGGCTACCAGCTGCTCGGCAGCGAGTTCGGCGGCGAGGAGGGCCAGCCCGTACCCGGCCTGGGCATCCTGGATATCCGCAGCGGCCGCGGGGAGCGCCGCGGCGTTGGCGAGATCCTGGCCGAGGTGGATCCGGCACTCGGCGTGCCCCGGCTCAGCGGATTCGAGAACCACCAGGGGGTCACCCAGATCGGTCCCGGCGCCCGGCCGCTGGCCCGGGTATCGGTGGGCGTCGGCAACGGCGACGGCACCGAGGGCGCCTACGCGGGCCGGGTACTCGGCACCTACCTGCACGGGCCGGCCCTGGTCCGCAACCCGGGCCTGGCTGACCTGCTGCTCAGCTGGGCGGCTGGCCCGCTCCCGCCGCTGGATCCAGCGGCCGAGGAATGGACCACCCGGCTCCGGGATCAGCGCCTGGCCGCGGTCCCGGGCTGACCCGCGACCACCGGGTCCGGCAACGGCGGCGCCGCTGGCCCGCGCTCCTGGGTGTCCGGTGGATCTGGCTCGGGCAGGACACGCTTGCCCTAATACACCAGCGCCTGGACGGCGTCGGCGCAGATCTCGGCGACGAAGGTGGCCGCGCCCGCGATGCGGACCCCCTTGATGACGTCATCCTGGGCGATGTCCCGGCGGGCCGCGCACTGGGTGCACAGCGTCACCGTCCCGCCCGCCAGCACCGCGTCCAGCAGGTCGGCCAGGGGCGGGGCGTGCGCCAGGGTGAACTCCCCGGCCCGGCCGGGCAGCGCGAACCAGGATGCCTCGCCGGTCAGCCACAGGGACGTCGGTACGCCGCTGGCCAGCGCGGCTGCGGCGACGTTAAAGGCCTGGTTGCAGCGTTCTGGGTCGTCCTGGCCGGCAGTGATCTTAATGACGAGGCGCTGCGCGGTCATGCACGCACCTTAACCTGACCGGCGGAAGCCGGCATGGCGGACATTGCGTTCGGCGACCGGTCCGTACACTGCTGGGACAGGAGGTGACCATGCAGGGACTGGCCAGCGGGCTGCTCCTGGTCGGCGTGTTCGCGGCGGTCACCGTGCTGGCTGTACTGCTGGGCCTGCGCCTGCTGCGGGCCACCGGCGGGGCGGCGGGAGAGCCACCCGATGCCTGAAACCGGCGGTGGGCCGGGTGGCGCGGCCGCACCGGAGCCGCATCCCGACATCGCCCCGCTGAGCTTCCTGCTGGGCCGGTGGGAGGGTGCCGGTGTGGGCGGGTACCCGACCATCGAGAACTTCCGGTTCGGCCAGGAAGTGTCCTTCACGCATAACGGCAAACCGTTCCTGATCTACGCGAGCCGCAGCTGGCTGCTGGACGAGGACGGCAACCTGGTCCGCCCGCTGGCCACCGAGACGGGGTACTGGCGCCCGCAGCCCGAGGGCCAGGTCGAGGTGGTGCTCGCCCACCCGACCGGGATCGCCGAGATCTACCTCGGCGAGGTCACCGGGACCAGGGTCGAGCTGCGGACCGACGTGGTGGCGCGGACCGTGACGGCCAAGGAGGTCACCGCCGGTCAGCGGCTGTACGGCCTGATCGGCGCCGACCTGGGGTGGGCGTTCGACATGGCCGCGATGGGCCAGCCGCTGCAGCCGCACCTGTCCGCGCAGCTCAAGCGCACCGCTTAGCCCCCGGGCCGGGGCTCTTGGGCGCCGGGGACCTTCGCCCCGACCTTCGTCCCTGGCCCCGGCGGGCCCGCGGAAGTCACCTGGACTTATGACTACCCGTACCCGCCCCCGGCCCGGGGCGCGGCCGGGGCCGGGCCAGCCGCCATCGACGCGGTGGCTCGCTCTGGCCGTGCTGTGTGTCTCGCTGCTGATGGTTTCGCTGGACAACACGGTGCTCAACGTCGCGCTGCCCACGCTGGTGCGCGATCTGCGCGCCACCACCACCGAGCTGCAGTGGATCGTCGACGTCTACGTCATCGTGTTCGCTGGCCTGCTCCTGGTCGCGGGCAGCCTGGCCGACCGGATCGGCCGCAAGCGGATCTTCCTGGCCGGCCTGATCGCCTTCGCGGCCGGCTCGACCTGGGCGGCGTTCTCCGGTTCGGTGGGCATGCTGATCTCCGCGCGGGCAGGCATGGGGCTCGGTGCGGCCATGATGATGCCCTCGACGCTGTCCATCATCACCGACATGTTCCGTGACCAGGGAGAGCGCCAGCGTGCGATCGGCCTGTGGGCCGCCACCACCGGCCTCGGCCTCGCTCTCGGTCCCATCGTCGGCGGCCTGCTGCTGGCCAGCTTCTGGTGGGGCTCGGTATTCCTGATCAACGTGCCAATCGCCGCCGCTGGCGTCGCGTTCGCGCTGCCCCTGGTCCCAGACTCCAAGGACACCGCCGCGCGGCCGCCGGACACCGTGGGCGCGCTCATGTCCATCGCCGGCCTCGGCCTGGTGCTGTGGTCGCTGATCGAAGCGCCAGTGCGCGGCTGGTCATCACCGGTGGTGATCGGGGCGGGCCTGGGCGGCCTGGCGATGCTGGCCCTCTTCGTGCTGTGGGAGCGGGCCAGCTCGCACCCGATGCTGAACATGCACTTCTTCCGGCGCAGGAGGTTCTCGGCCGCCGTGTCCTCGGTGGGCATGGTGATGTTCGGGCTGTTCGGCGCGCTGTTCGTGCTGACCCAGTACCTGCAGTTCAGCCTCGGCTTCTCGGCGCTGCAGGCCGGGATCCGGGTGCTGCCCGCGGCCGGGGCCATCGCGGTCATGGCGCCGCTGTCCACCATTCTCGTCCGGGCTATCGGGACCAGGTTCACGGTCGCCGCCGGGCTGCTGATCGTCGCCGGGGGTCTGTGGCAGGTCTCCACCGTCTCCACCGCCACCACCTACCTGGGCATCCTGCCGGGAATGGTCCTGCTCGGCGTCGGCGTCGGCCTGGCCATCCCGTCGGCGACGGAGTCGGTCATGGGATCCCTGCCCGGCGGGGACACCGGCGTCGGCGCCGCGACCAACGGTGCTTTCCTGCAGGTCGGCGGCGCGCTCGGGGTCGCCGTGATCGGCAGCCTGCTGAACACCCGGTACCAGGACAAGATGACCAGCGCGCTGGCGCCGTATCACCTCCCGCACGCGATCCAGCAGGCCGTTCTGGGCTCGCTCGGCGGCGCCCTGGCCGTCGCCGGCCGGGTCGGCGGCTTCCTCGGCGCGGAACTCGGCCAGCTGGCCCGGTCGGCTTTCATCAGCGGAATGGACCTGGGCCTGGCCACCGGAGCGTGCGTGGCGGCGGCGGGATGCCTGATCGCGCTGACCGTCCTGCCGTCTCGGGCCCGGCATCATCAGGAGGGCAGTCAGCACGGCCGCTCCCCAGGGCCGGCGAAGACCAGCACGCGCTGATGGCGGCCAGCGCCCCGGCACGATGAGCCGGATGCTGGGGGCCGCCCGGGCAGCTGCGCCGGCCGGCCCCGGCGGGCTCAGTTCTCCTGGAACCAGTAGATGCTGAACGCCCGCCCCTGGTACAGCACCGTCGGCTGCGCGGCCACCTCGTGGGTGACCTGCCCGGTCTCGACGATCTGGTAGGTCTTCCACCACTTCGCGTGCAGGCCGCCGCGGTGGCCATGGGCGTTGGTCACCGAGATGCCGGAAAAGCTGGCCGCGCGGTAGTTGGCCAGCGGCAGGATCCGCCCGTTCGCGGTGGATGGTGCCTCGCTGATCACCTCGGCGGATGACCGGAGGCACGCGCTGGCGGCGCACTTGAGCGACTTGCTCAGGTGCCTGCCGGTGGTGACGTCCCGCAGCCGGAGCACGTATTTCTTCCGGGCCGCGTCATAAAAAACGCTGGCCACGATCGAGTTGCCCGGGTGCACGACAAACGCCTTTGAAACGGCCTTCGGATACGTTTCAAACCAGGCGTAGTACTGGGCGGCAGAGCCCGCACATCCGGCGGCCACGCCGATTTGTTCCACGGTGGGGCTGCTTAGCCCATCGAGTCCCACCCAATGCGAAGAATATGCATTAGGCGTGCCGGCGCAATCGACATAAGGCACGAAAAACTCCGCCCGCACGTTACGGAACGCGGCGCTCACCCGGCTGACCGCATATCCGCTCCAGTTGAGCGAGTGGATGACCGAGCCGTGATGCCGCAGGACGCCAGCTATCCGGCGCTGGCCCGCGGCGACCATCGGATGACCGGGCCGGATGGTCCCGGTCCGGGCGGCCCGGTGCGTGGCCGGCCTGCTCGGGGGCTGGTGCCCAGGTGCCCCGTGATAGCTGAAGGCGGCCACGCCAAGCCCCAAGAGCAAGGCCCCAACCGCGGCGACGGCCCGCCGTATCATCCGCATTTACCGTCCTTTCCCGGGCGGGAAAACCCGCCACTCCGTCCCGGCCTGGCGCCGACATTACGCGGCAGGAAGCGTAAAGGAAAGCAAATGCGGCCGGCCGGCCGGTGATTCTGCGGCCAATCCCGCGAGGGCATGCGATGAATGGCCCTTTTTCGGTATGGGCGCGGCGGAGCCGAGTTATATGCGGAAACCGGAGCCGGGCAAATTAAAACCCCCGGGCCGCTCCCGCGCGGCTCGGGGTGAGCCAGGCGGGGACTGGTTGGACAGGCCAGTCAGCCCGGGGGTCCGGTGTCTGCCGAGTATTCGCCGGCCGCCGCCTTCACGGCGCGCAGGTCACTGGCACCTGAGGTGCGGGCTCCTGCGCACGGCCGGTGATCGCACGGTAAAGCATCAGCCCCGGAGGGCAGTCACTCCCAGTGCGTCGGCGGGACGGCGGCTAGCGGACAGCCACCTCGCGAGTCCTACTGCTATGCATGCTGTTGGACCACCTCCTTTCCCGCGTTGCCGAAAGGCTATGTCAGCCGCCCGGGCCAGGCAAATGGGTTATCCGTGGCCGGGGTGGCCGGGCGGGAGGCTGAGTGGGCGGCGGGGAGGGGTTAGTCTCGGTGCGTGGTCCAGGCGTGGGATGAGGAACTCCGGGCGCGCGGCTACCGGGTCACCCCGCAGCGCCAGCTGGTGCTGGAGGCCGTGACCAAGCTGGAGCACGCCACGCCGGAGGAGATCTGCGCCGACGTCCAGCAGACCGCCCGCGGGGTGAACATCTCGACCATCTACCGGGCCCTGGAGCTGCTCGAGGAGCTCGGCCTCGTCCGGCACACCCATCTCGGGCACGGGGCACCGCGCTACCACCTGGCGGCTGAGGCTGAGCACGTGCACCTGGTCTGCTCGCAGTGCGGCCGGGTCAGCCAGCTCGGCCCCGAGGAGGTCGCCCCGCTGGTCACCGCGCTGGACGCGAACCACGGCTTCGAGACCGACGTCGGCCATCTGACCGTGTTCGGCCGGTGCGCGGACTGCCGGGCCGGCTAGCGCATCTGATCAGCGCGGTGACTTGGGCCCCGCCGGTGGGGCCCAACCCACCGCGCTCTTGGGTGTGGGTGCGGGGCATCCCCGGGCCGGCACTGCGGATAGCCTGGCGGGCATGGACAGTCCGCTGCTGAATGCCCCGGGAGCGGTGCCCGCCGAGGGCATCGACGCGGGGGTGGCCGCGCACTACGGGAACCCCTACCCGGAGCAGCGGGCCCTGGTCCGGGCGGCCGGCCTGGTGGACCGGTCGAACCGCGGCGTGGTCCGGGTCACTGGCCCGGACCGGCTGACCTGGCTGCACAGCCTGACCACCCAGCACCTGGAGCAGCTGGCGCCGGGCGGGTCCGCCCAGGCGCTCATCCTCAGCCCCAGCGGGCACATCGAGCACCACCTGACGCTGACCGATGACGGCACGTCGGTATGGATCCACGTGGAGCCGGGCAGCGCGCCCGCCCTGGTGGAGTTCCTGGAGTCGATGCGGTTCATGCTCCGGGTCGAGACCGGGGACGTCACCGCGGAGTACGCGGTGCTGACGCTGATGGGGCCGGCCGCGGACGGCGACCGGCCGGACGCGGTGGCGGTCGCGGCGGACGAGCCGTTGGGGATGGATGTCTTTGTCCGCCGGGACCGGCTCGAAGCCGTGGCGGACCGGCTGCGGGAGCGGGGCGTGGTGCTGGCCGGCCTGCAGGCGTACGAGGCGCTGCGGATCGCCGCGCACCGGCCGCGGTTCGGCCTGGACACCGACCACCGGACGATCCCGCACGAGGTGGGCTGGATCTCCTCGGCGGTGCACCTGGACAAGGGCTGCTACCGCGGCCAGGAGACCGTGGCCCGGGTGCACAATCTCGGCCACCCGCCGCGGCGGCTGGTGCTCCTGCACCTGGACGGCAGCGAGGACCGGCTGCCCGCCCATGGCGACCCGGTCGAGCTGGCCGGGGCCGCGGTCGGGTTCGTCGGCTCGGCCGCGCGGCACTACGAGCTCGGGCCGATCGGGCTGGCCCTGATCAAGCGGACCACGCCGGTAGAGGCGACCCTGCTGGCGGGCGGGGTGCCGGCCGGGCAGGAGGTCGTGGTGCCCCCGGACACCGGGGCCAACGTCAAGGTCACCCTCAAGCGCCGGTCCGGGCTGGTCCGGTAGAACCCCGGGCGGGTGAGGTGCCCGCCGGTGAAACCTGTGGAGGTCGATCGTGCTACGGCGGATGCTGCTGGCCGCGTCGGGCAGTGACCGGGCGCGCCAGCTGATCACCTCGGCCCCGGTTACCCGGGGCATCGTCGCCCGGTATGTGGCCGGGGAAACCGCCGAACAGGCCATGCAGGTGACCCGGGAGCTGCTGAACCGTGGCCTGCTGGTCACGCTGGACCAGCTGGGCGAGGACACCGTGGACCCGGACCAGGCGGCGGCGCGGACCGCAGGCTACTGCGCGCTGCTCGACCAGCTGGCCGGGGCCGGGCTGGCCCAGGGCGGCAAGGCCGAGGTCTCGGTCAAGCCCACCGCGGTCGGCCTGGAGCTGCCCGACCACGGGTACAAGACCGCGGCCGAGAACATCCGCCGGATCTGCGCCGCGGCCCGCAACGCCGGCACCACGGTCACCGTGGACATGGAAGGTCCTGGCACGGTGGACGCGACGCTGCGGATCGTGGCCGAGCTGCGGGCCGACTTCCCCGACCTGGGCTGCGTGATTCAGTCGTACCTGCGCCGGGCGGCGGCCGAGTGCGCCGCGCAGGCCACGCCGGGACAGCGGGTCCGGCTGTGCAAGGGTGCCTACGACGCGCCGGAAGCCGTCGCATTCACCACCCGGCCCGAGGTGGACCGCAGCTTCGCGCGGTCGCTGCGGGCGCTGATGGACGGCCCCGGCTACCCGATGATCGCCACCCACGACCCGCGGCTGATCCGGATCGCCGCCGCGCAGGCCGCGCTGGCCGCGCGGGACGAGGGCAGCTTCGAGTTCCAGATGCTCTACGGGATCCGCCCGGCCGAGCAGCAGCGGCTGGCCAGCACCGGGGCCCAGGTCCGGGTGTACGTGCCGTTCGGCAGTGACTGGTACGCCTACCTGGTCCGGCGGCTGGCCGAGCGCCCGGCCAACCTGGCCTTCTTCCTCCGGTCGCTGGCATCCGCGCGGTGACCGCGGCCGGGCAGCGCGTAGGCTCCACACCGTGACCGGGATGTTCGGGGCGCAGAAGTGATCGGGATTTTCGGGGCCGGGAAGATGGGCGAGGCGCTCATCTCCGGGCTGCTGCGCTCCGGTTACGCCGCGTCCGGGGTGATCGCGGTGGTGCGGCGGCCGGAGCGCGCGGACGAGCTGCGCACCGCGTACGGCATCGCGGTGCTGCCCGCCGCCGAGGCGGCCAAGAACGTCGACACGCTCATCATCTCGGTCAAGCCGCAGGACATGGCGACGATGCTGGACGAGATCGCGCCGTACGTGCCCGCGGACAAGCTGGTCATCTCGGTGGCGGCGGGCATCACCACCGGGGTGATCGAGCGCCGCATGGGGGTGGACGTCCCGGTGGTCCGGGTCATGTCCAATACGCCGGTCCTGGTGGACGAGGCGATGAGCGTGATCTCGCCGGGCGCGTTCGCCCGCCGGGAGCATCTGGAGCGGGCCGAGGAGCTGCTCCGCCCGGTCGGCAAGGTGCTGCGCATCCCCGAATCACAGCAGGACGCGGCGACCGCGCTGTCCGGCAGCGGCCCGGCGTACCTGTACTTCCTGGTCGAGGCCATGGTGGACGCCGGGATCCTGCTCGGCATGCCGCGCGGCACCGCGCTGGAGATGGTCACCCAGGCGGTGTACGGCGCGGCGACCATGCTCCGGGAGACCGGCGAGCACCCGGTGATCCTGCGCGAGGCGGTGACCTCGCCGGGCGGCACCACGATCGCGGCCATCCGGGAGCTGGAACGGCACGGGGTGCGGGCCGCGTTCCTGGCCGCGATCGAGGCGGCCCGCGACCGGGGCCAGGAACTCGGCGGCGGATGAGGCTGGGCGGCAGATGACCTGTACCTTGCACGTGGCCTGGGATGACAGGCTGATCAGCTACGACTTCGGGCCCGGGCACCCGCTCGCGCCGGTCCGGGTGGAGCTGACCATGGCGCTGGCCCGCGAGCTCGGCGTGCTGGCCGCCAGCGGGGTGAGCACGGCCGTGCCCGAGCCCGCCAGCCAGCAGCAGCTGGAACTGGTGCACGACCCGGCGTACCTCGACGCGGTGCGGGCCGGCGCGCCGAACCCGGTGTTCGGCCTGGGCACCCCGGACAACCCGGTGTTCGCCGGGATGCACGAAGCGTCGGCGCTGGTCGCTGGCGCGACCCTGGCCGCGGCGGCCGCGGTGTGGACCGGGCAGGCCGACCACGGGGCCAACGTGGCCGGCGGGCTGCATCACGCCATGCGCCGGGCGGCCAGCGGTTTCTGCGTGTACAACGACCCGGCCATCGCGATCAGCTGGCTGCTGGCCCAGGGCGCGCAGCGCATCGCGTACGTGGACATCGACGTGCACCACGGCGACGGCGTGCAGGCCGCGTTCTACGACGACCCGCGGGTGCTCACGATCAGCCTGCACGAGCACCCGGCGACCCTGTTCCCCGGCACCGGCCTGCCGCGGGAGACCGGCGGCCCGCACGCCGACGGCATGGCGGTCAACGTGGCGCTGCCCGCGGGCACCGAGGACGCCGGCTGGCTGCGCGCGTTCGACGCGGTGGTGCCGCCGCTGCTGCGCCAGTTCCGCCCCGAGATCCTGGTCAGCCAGCACGGCTGCGACAGCCACCGGCTCGACCCGCTGGCTCACCTGGAGCTGACCGTGGACGCGCAGCGCACCGCGCACCGGCGGCTGCACGAGCTGGCGCACGAGACCGCCGGTGGCCGCTGGCTGCTCACTGGCGGCGGGGGTTACGCGCTGGTCCAGGTGGTGCCGCGGACCTGGACGCACCTGCTGGCCGAGGCGGCCGGGCGGCCGGTCGACCCGGCCAGCATGACCCCGCAGGCGTGGCGCGACTTCACCAGGCAGCGCACCGGCGTGCCCGCGCCGCCGGAGATGACCGACGGCGCCCCGGCCACCTTTACCCCGTTCGAGGCCGGGTATGACCCGGGCGATCCGGTGGACCGGGCGGTGCTGGCCACCCGCACCGCGGTGTTTCCCGGTCACGGGCTGCTGCCGGAGCCGTGACCTGGGCTCTCGCGGGCCGCCGGGTCCCTTGACCTGGCATTCTGGCTGGCTGCGATGGCCTGGATGGCCTGCCGTTGTTGTGGTTTGGCGCACGATTGGGGCAGCCGGGCAGGCTTGCCCTTTTCTGTACAAGACTTACGCTGGGGACGGAGGTGACTGATGCGCTGAATCCGGCCAGGCGTATTCGGCTCCGCGGGGAAGAAGGAATAACAGATGGCTGCAGGCGAGACTCCGCTCAGCGACGTCAAGTTTCTGACCGTGGCCGAAGTGGCCTCGATCATGCGTGTGTCGAAGATGACCGTCTACCGGCTGGTCCACTCGGGCGAGCTGGAGGCGATCCGGGTTGGCCGGTCGTTCCGCGTTCCCGAGCAGGCGGTCAATCAGTACCTGAAAGGCTCGTTCGTAGCCGCCAGCTGATGGGGACAGCCCACGGGGGCTTCACCGGGGGGGCTGCCGGGCAGGTACGCTGTGTGGCTGGCGTGTGCCCAGCCGGCTGGCATCGGGCGAATACGTCGCATGCCTGGTTGCCTGTTAGCCGAGTGAGGGTGGTTTCGTGGGCTCCGTCATCAAGAAGCGCCGCAAGAGGATGGCCAAGAAGAAGCACCGCAAGCTGCTGCGCAAGACCCGTGTGCAGCGACGCAACAAGAAGTAGCCACAGCGACCGCGGGGGGGAGCGGCAGCGCGGGTGGGACTTTTCCGGCCGAACGCCAACCTGCCCCGGCTCGCGGGGCCCTCGGGCCCGCGGTTTCGCCCGGACATCGCCCTGGGCCGGGGGCACGGGCAGGGGGCGGGTCCCGCGTCGCGCGCCTGGTCGGGTGGTGCTGGCCTGATGAGTACCAACGGCGGACCGCCCGGCGGCGCGGCCAGCCCGGACGGGGACTGGCGGGGCCGGCTGGCGGACGCGGTGGACTTCGCCCGGCGGCAGGTGACCGGTGAGGGTGAGGTCGATGAGTTCGGCTTCGACCCGGAGTTCAACACGCGGCTGCTGATGCCGGTGGCCCGGGTGCTGTACCGGGAGTGGTTCCGGGTACGGATGCACGGGCTGGAGTACGTGCCCGGCACCGGGCCCGCGCTGGTGGTGGCCAACCATTCCGGGGTGCTGCCGCTGGACGGGATCATGCTGCAGACCGGGGTGCACGACGAGCACCCGGCGCACCGTAACCTGCGGCTGCTCAGCGCCGACCTGGTGTATGAGGTGCCCGGGCTGGCGTACCTGGCCCGGCGGGCCGGGCACACCCGGGCGTGCCCGGCCAACGCGCAACGCCTGCTGTCCGACGGCGACCTGGTCGGCGTGTTCCCGGAGGGATTCAAGGGCATCGGCAAGCCGTTCCGCGACCGTTACCACCTGCGCCGGTTCGGCCGGGGCGGGTTCGTGGTCTCCGCCCTGCGGGCCCGGGTGCCGATCATCCCGTGTGCGATCGTCGGCGCCGAGGAGATCTACCCGATGGTGGGCAACGCCCAGCCGCTGGCCAGGCTGCTCGGGCTGCCGTACTTCCCGGTTACGCCCCTGTTCCCGTGGCTGGGCCCGGTCGGCGCGGTGCCGCTGCCCTCGCAGTGGATCATCGAGTTCTGCCCGCCGGTGCCCACCGACCAGTATCCGCCGGGCGCCTGGAAGGACCCGGCGGTGGTCACCGAGCTGACCGCGACGGTCCGCGGCACGATCCAGCGGAAGCTGGATGACGTGCTGGCCGTCCGCGGCCCAGCCTTCGGCTGACCCGCCCGCCCGGCCCCCGGCAAACCCGGGTCAGGTGGCGAGAACGTGGCCGCATATGGCCATTGGTCTCCAGCTCGCCCGCAGCCGTAGCCGTCAGGGCCCGGCGGCCCGGCGGTAGCGGCGGTGCAGGGCGATGCCTGCGGCGATGCCGCCGACGACCGCGCCCGCGCTGACCGCGGTGGGCAGCGCGATGAGCGTGGCCCTGCGGCCCGCGCGGAAGTCGTGCACCGGCCAGTTGTGGCGCCGGGCCACGGCGCGCAGGTCGGCGTCCGGGTTGACCGCGTGCGGGTGCCCGACCAGCTCCAGCATGGGCAGGTCGTTGGTGGAGTCGCTGTAGGCGGAGCAGCGGGCCAGGTTCAGCCCCTCCCGCTCGGCCAGCGCGGCCACCGCCGCGGCCTTGGCCTCGCCGTGCAGCAGCCCGCCGACCAGCCGCCCGGTGTACACGCCGTCCACCGTCTCGGCCACCGTGCCCAGCGCGCCGGTCAGCCCCAGCCGCTGGGAGATGATCGTGGCCAGTTCCACCGGGGTCGCGGTGACCAGCCAGACCCGCTGGCCGGCCCGCAGGTGGCCCTGGGCCAGTTCCCGGGTCCCCTCCCAGATGCGGTCGGCCATGCTGTCGTCGAAGATCTCCTCGGACAGGCTGACGATGTCGGCCACCTTATGGCCGGCCACGAAGGCGAGCGCGGCTTCGCGCGCGGCGTCGATGTGCCCGGCGTTCTCCGCCCCACGGACCCGGAAGTAGACCTGGCCCCAGGCCATCCGGGCCAGGTCGCGCGGGCCGAACATGTTGCGCGCGGCCAGGCCGCGGGCGAAGTAGTAGATCGACGCGCCGCGCATCAGCGTGTTGTCCACGTCAAAGAAGGCGCCGGCGGAGGGATCGGGCTCGGGCGGTGCCTGGGTAACGGTCGCCACCGCGGCGGACGCGGCCCCGGCGAGGGCGGCTCGCTCCCTGCGCAGGCGGCTCGGGCTGGGCAGGGACGGCAGCTGCCTCATGGGCGCGAGTCTACAAACCGCGGTGCGGGCCGGCCCGGCTGGTGAGTCATCTGGTCCGCATCATCGCGGCTCGTCGGGCACCATAGGGGGCAATGTCTATTTCGCTCCTTGCCGCGCTGGCCGGGGCCGCGGCCGCCCTGGGCGGACTGGTCCTGCTCATCCGGCTGTGCGTGCGGACGCCCAGAATGGACATGATCGCCTGGGTGATCGCCATGGCTGGCCTGGCCATCGCGCTGGCCGTGCAGGCGGCCGGCTACCGGCGCGGTTTCGGGCCCACCACGTTCCGCGCCGCGCAGCTCGCGGTGGCCATGATCACCCCGCTGGCGCTGGCCTGGGGCATGGCCGAGCTGGCCGCCAAGGGACTGGCCGCGCGGTTCGCGGCCCGGCTCTGCCTGGCTGGCCTGGTGGTGGTGGCGAGCGTGATCCTGGCCACCGACGTGCTCAGCTCGCAGCCGTTCAGCCAGGCGTGGCCGACCGCCCGGATGCACTATGAGTTCCTGCCGCTCGGCCTGCTCGCGCTGACCGCCGTGGCCAGCGTGCTCATAGCGGTGCTGGCGCTGGCCACGGTCGGGCTGCGGACCCGGCAGGACTCACGCTGGCGCCGCGCGCTGCCCGCGGTCGCCGCGGCGGGCGTGGCCGTACTGGCCATTCAGGGCATGCAGGCCAGCCTGCCGGACAACGCGGCCTACCCGGGCCTGACCATCGTCGTCGTGGTGCTCGTCGCGCTGGCCGGGGAGCGGGCCAGCCGGGTGCCGCTGGACGCGGTGCGCGGCGGGCCGGGCCAGCCCGGCGGCCGGGACTGGCCGCCGTCGAGCGGGCCGGGCCACGCCGCCGAGGAACCGGCCGGCCGGTACGCCGATAGCCACCGCCGCTACGACGACTCCGGCGGATTCGGCGCTGATCGGTACGCGACGGCCGGCCAGGCCGGGTATGCCAGCGGCGGGTACTCCGATCCCGGCGGGTTCGGCCCGGCCGCCGGCGACTTCCAGCCCAGCGACGCGGCCGGTTATGGGCCGGACCAGTACCCGCACACCGGGCAGTTCAGCAGCTACCCGCCGGGCGAGTTCGCCGGGGGCCACGGCGGCGAGGCGCCCGAGCCGGTGACCGGCGCGTTCGACGCGCTGTACCGGGAGAACGGCGCGGCGGGCCGCGGCGGCGACCCCGCCGCGGGCCCGGCGGCGGCGGATGGGCCCGGTTCGGGCGTGGAGCCGGTGACCGGCATGCAGCTGGCCGCCCTGGAAGATGCGGTGCTGGAAAAGGCGGCCCAGGAGGGCTCGGTTCCCGCGGCCGGCGACGCGGCGGCCGGGGCCGCGCCGCTGGACACCGAGCAGCTGTATGGCCAGATTGCCATCTACACGCTGCTCGAAGCGGGTGCGGCCGAGTTCGACCGGCTGGCCGGGCACGTCCTCGAGGAGGTCGCCGGGGGGGAGCCGGACACCCTGGTCTACGTGGTGCACGGGGTGCCCTCAGCGCCGCTGCAGCGCATCCTGTACCAGGTCTACCGGGACCGGGCGGCCTACGACGAGCACACCAGGCAGCCCTACGTGGCTGATTTCGACGCCCGGCTGGCTCCGCTGGTGCTGGCCACCAACGTGATCGAACTCGGAGTCCGGCAGGCCAAGGTGACCGCGCTGACCGCGCTGGCCGGCCGCCAGGAGCGGGGCGGGGTGGGCCGCCGGGCAGGGCAGGCCCGGTGACCACGCCCGGTCATCGGATCATCCTGCTGTCCAGGCCGGGCTGTCATCTGTGCGACGCCGCCCGGGAGGTGATCGCGCGGGTCGCGGCCGACCTCGGGGTGCCGTGGTCCGAGCGGGACATCACCCGCTCCGAAGCCGATCTCCGGGAGTACTGGGACAAGATCCCGGTCACCCTGGTCGACGGGGTCCAGCACGATTTCTGGCGGGTCAGTGAGGAACGCCTGCGTGTGGCGCTGACCCGCTAAGTTGACCGTCCCTTGACCCGCTGAGCAGGCCGTCTGGGACGGGGTCCGGCGGCGGCAACTTTGTGCAAACGTTCACAAGAGCGTACCGTTAACCGCGAGAACCGGCGGGCTCTGGGCCGCCCGCACTGCCACAGGTCGATCCCTCAGGAGCGTCGGCGCATGTCTCGCCGTGCAGTGTCCGAGAACGGTAGTCAGGGCATCCCGGAGGCGACCATCGCCCGCCTCCCCGTGTACCTGCGTGTCCTGCACGCGTTCGCGGAGCAGGACATCCCCACCGTGTCCAGCGAGGAACTCGCGGCCGCGGCCGGGGTCAACTCGGCCAAACTCCGCAAGGACCTGTCCCACCTGGGCTCTTACGGCACCCGCGGCGTCGGCTATGACGTGGACTACCTCGTCTACCAGGTGTCACGGGAACTTGGCCTGACCCAGGACTGGCCGCTCGTCATCGTCGGGGCCGGCAACCTGGGCCGGGCGCTGGCCAACTACGGCGGCTTCGTCTCCCGCGGTTTCCGCATCGCCGCGGTGCTGGACAGCGACCCGGCGGTCGTCGGTACCCAGATCGCGGGGCATCGTGTACTGGACGTGACCCAGATGGAGCGCGTGGTCGCCGAGCACCAGGGGCCCATCGGGGTGATCGCCACGCCCGCGGGTACCGCGCAGGCGGTCTGCGACCGGCTGGTGGCCGCCGGGGTTACCAGCATCCTTAACTTCGCCCCGGTGGTTCTCAATGTGCCCAATGGCGTAGACGTGCGTAAGGTCGACCTGTCCATCGAGTTGCAGATTCTCGCCTTCCACGCACAGCGGAGGTCTGTGGTGCGCGTTGCCCAGGACGCACAGGCGGTGGGCCGGTGAGCCTGCTGGTCGTCGGGCTGAGCCACAAGAGCGCCCCGCTCGGCATCCTGGAGCGGGCCGTGGTCACCGGCGACAGCCTGGCCAAGCTGCTGCGCGACGTGTCACAGGCGCCGAACGTGGCCGGTGGCTTCATCGTGTCCACCTGCAACCGGGCCGAGATCTACGCCGAGGTGGACAAGTTCCACGCCGGGGTATCCGTCGTCTGTGACCTGCTGGCCCGGCATTCGGGGATCGCGCACAGCGAGCTGACCCCCCATCTGTACGTGCACTATGAGGACCGCGCGGTGCAGCACCTGCTCGCCGTGGCCTGCGGGCTGGAATCCATGGTGGTCGGCGAGAGCCAGATCCTCGGGCAGGTCAGGCACGCCCTCGGCGTAGCCCGTGACCAGGGCACGCTCAGCCGTGGTCTCGGTGAGCTGGGCGCGCTGGCGCTGCGCACGGCCAAGCGGGCGCATTCCGAGACCCGGATCGACCAGGCCGGAGCCAATCTGGTCAGTGTGGGCATCTCGGCGGCGCTGCGGAGACTCGGCGCCGGGCCAGCCGCTGGCCAGCGAGGTGACCTGGGGGGGCGGCAGGTGCTGGTGGTCGGGGCCGGGGCGATGAGTTCGCTGGCCGCCACCACCGCCGCCCGGATGGGCGCCGAGCACATCGTGGTGGCCAACCGCAGCGCGGACCGGGCCGGGCGGCTGGCCGCCGCCGTCTCCGGGAGCACCGCCGAACTGGACCGCCTGGCTGACGCGCTGGGCTCGGCTGACCTGGTCATCTCGTGCACCGGCGCGACCGGGGTGGTGATCACCGCGGACCTGGTGGGCCACAGCCTCCGGCAGCGGCCGGCCAGCCGGCCCCTGGTGCTGCTCGACCTGGCCCTGCCCCGCGACGTGGAGCCCGCCGCGGCCAGCCTGCCCGGGGTCAGCGTCATCGGGCTGGACCGGCTGGGCGGGGAAGAGGAGCCGGAGCTGGCCGGGATGGCCAGCCGGGAAAAGGACGTGGCCGCGGTCCGGGCCATCGTCGCCGAGGAATTCGCCACCCGGGCGTCCGCCGTGCAGGCGGCCCGGGTGGCGCCGACCGTGGTCGCGCTGCGGGCCAAGGCGGCCGGCGTGGTGGACGCCGAACTAGCCCGGCTGGCCGGGCGGCTGCAGCCGGGGGATCACCGTACGCTCAGTGAGGTCGAGCGGGCCATGCGCCGGGTGGTGGACAAGCTGCTGCACGCGCCGACGGTCCGGGTCAAAGAGCTGGCCGGGTCACCGGGCGGCGACTCCTACGAGGACGCGCTGCGGGTGCTGTTCGATCTCGACCCGGCGGTGGTGGCCGCGGTGACCGTGGCGGACGCCACGGTTAACCCCGACGGCACCGGCAACCACGACGGCACTGGAGAGGACCCATCGTGAGCAGGCCGCCGCTGCGGCTCGGGACCCGCAAGAGCCCCATGGCCATGACCCAGTCCGGTCACGTGGCCAGGCTGATCACCGAGCGCACCGGGACCGCCGTGGAACTGGTCGGGCTGACCACCTTCGGCGACGTCACCCGGGCCGCGCTGGCCCAGATCGGCGGGACCGGGGTATTCGCCAGCGCGCTGCGGGAAAGCCTGCTCGCGGGCGACATCGACCTGGCCGTGCACTCACTCAAGGACCTGCCGGTCGGGCCGGTGCCCGGCCTGGTGCTGGCCGCGGTGCCGCCCCGGGACGACCCGCGGGACGCGCTCGTCGGCCAGCGCGGTGCCAAGCTCGCCGATCTGCCCGCCGGGGCCCGCGTTGGCACCGGCTCACCGCGGCGGGCCGCGCAGCTCCGGCTGCTGCGCCCGGACATCGAGCCGGTGCCGGTCCGGGGCAACGCCGGGACCCGGCTGGGCAAGGTGACCTCGGGCGAACTCGACGGGGTGCTGCTCGCCTGCGCCGGCCTGGCCCGGATCGGCCGTCTGGAGGCAATATCCCAGGTGTTCGAGCCGGAGGAGATGATGCCCGCACCAGGGCAGGGCGCGCTGGCCGTGGAATGCCGCGCCGCCGACAGCGCGCTGGCCGGCTTGCTGGCCGCCGTGGACGATCCGGCCAGCCACCGCGCGATCAGCGCGGAGCGCGGGGTGCTCGCCGCCCTGCAGGCCGGCTGCAGCGCGCCGGTGGGCGCGTATGCTGCCGGAACGGAATTGCTGCAGTTGACCGCCGTGGTCGCGGCCGTCGACGGGGGATCGGCGGTCCGGGCCCGCGCCGCGGGCCCGGCGGCCGAAGCAGCCAGGCTCGGTGCGGACGTCGCGGCTGAGCTGTTGCGCCGGGGCGCGGCGAAGTACATGACGGTGTCTTCCGAACTCTTCAGCGGGGACGATGCATTGTGAGCCTGACAGCCAAGAAGGACAGCCCGCAGCCAGGACGGTCCAGCCGCGGCGCCCAGCCGGGCCCGGCCAGCGCGAGTCCGGCCAGCGCGAGTCCGGCCGGAGCGGGCAGGCCGTCCCAGCCTGGCCTGGTTGCCCTGGTCGGCACCGGGCCCGGCAACCCGGAGCTGCTCACGGTGCGCGCCGCCGGGCTGCTCGGCCGCGCGGACCTGGTGCTCGGTCCCCCGGAGCTGACCGGGCCGCTGGGTCACCTCGTGCCGGCCGACGCCGAGCTGCACGACGTCGCTGACCTGGATGGCGAGCCCCGGCTGCTGATCAAGGCGGCCCAGGCGGGCAAGCTGGCGGTGGCGCTGTACAGCGGGGACCCGCTGCTGTTCGGCCCGGCGGCGGCGCAGGCCGCGGCCTGCGCCAAGGCCCGGGTCCGGTTCGAGATCGTCCCGGGCCTGCCCGCCGCGACCGCGGTGCCGGCCTATGCGGGCATCCCGCTGACGGCCGAGACCAGCGGGGATGTCCGGATCATCGACGCGGCGGACATCGGCGGGATCTCCGGCGACCAGCCGCTGCCGCGCAGCCTGGTCATCCTGGGCGCGGAGGCCGGGCCCGCGGACCTGGCCAAGACGCTGCTGGCCGCGGGCTGGCCGGACGGCATGCCGTTCACCATTACCTGGAACGGCACCACCACCGAGCAGCTGACGGTCGGCGGCAAGCTCGGCTCGCTGACCGCGGACCTCAAGTCGGCCGGGGTCAACCTGCTCACCGAGACCGGCCCCGCCGTCGCCGTCGTTGGTGAGACCGCCGCCGGGCACGCCGAGTTGTCCTGGTTCGAGACCAAGCCGCTGTTCGGCTGGCGGGTGCTGGTGCCGAGGACGAAGGAGCAGGCCGGGTCGGTCTCCCAGCGGCTGCGGGCGTACGGCGCGGTGCCCGAGGAGGTGCCGACGATCGCGGTCGAGCCGCCGCGCACCCCGCAGCAGATGGAGCGCGCGGTCAAGGGGCTGGTCACCGGGCGGTACCAGTGGGTCGCGTTCACCTCGGTCAACGCGGTCCGCGCGGTGCGCGAGAAGCTGGAGGAGTACGGGCTGGACGCCCGCGCCTTCGCCGGGGTCAAGGTGGCGGCGGTCGGTGACCAGACCGCGCGGGCGTTGCTGGACTTCGGCATCAAGCCCGACCTGGTACCCGAGGCCGAGCAGTCCGGCGAAGGGCTGGCCGCGGCGTGGCAGCCCTACGACAGCGCGCTGGACCCGATCAACCGGGTGCTGCTGCCCCGGGCCGATATCGCCACCGAGGCTCTCGTGGCCCGGCTCACCGAGCTGGGCTGGGAGGCGGAGGATGTGACCGCATACCGCACGGTGCGCGCGGCGCCGCCGCCCGCGCCGATCCGGGAGGCGATCAAGGGCGGCGGCTTCGACGCGGTCCTGTTCACCTCGTCCTCCACGGTGCGGAACCTGATCGGCATCGCTGGCAAGCCGCACGCGGTCACGGTGATCGCGGTGATCGGGCCGCAGACCGCGCAGACCGCCGCGGAGTTCGGCCTGCGGGTCGACGTGCGGGCACCCAAGCCGTCGGCCACGGCCCTGGTGGACGCGCTGGCCGAGCACGCGGCCGGGATGCGCGACGCCTCGATCACCGCGGGTGAGCCGGTCCGCAAGCCGAGCGAGCGCCGTCGCGGCGCCCGCCGCCGTCTCAGGTAACCCGGCAACGCGAGGAGGAGCCGATGACCACGGGGTACCCGCCGGGCAGCACGGGGCTCTCGCCGGGCAGCGCCGGGCTCTCGCCGGGCAGCGCGGGGTTCCCGCAGATCAGGCCGCGCCGGCTGCGCCGCACCGCAGCGCTGCGCCGCCTGGTCGCCCAGACCAGCGTGCAGCCATCGGACCTGGTCCTGCCGCTGTTCGTCAAGGAGGGCATCAGCGACCCGCAGCCGGTGCCGTCCATGCCCGGCGTGGTCCAGCACACCCGGGACAGCCTGCGCAAGGCCGCGGTCGAAGCCACCGCGGCCGGGGTCGGCGGCCTGGTGGTGTTCGGCGTACCGGCGGTGAAGGACGCGGTGGGCTCCGCCGCCGACGACCCGGCCGGGATCCTCAACCTGGCGCTCGGCGACCTGGCCGCTGAGCTGGGCGACGCTACCGTGCTCATGGCCGACCTGTGCCTGGACGAGTACACCGACCACGGTCACTGCGGGGTGCTGACCCCGGCCGGCGAGGTGGACAACGACGCCACCCTGGACCGGTACGCCGCGATCGCCGTGGCCCAGGCGGCGGCGGGCGCCCACGTGGTGGCGCCCAGCGGGATGATGGACGGGCAGGTGGCCGCCATCCGCGCGGCGCTCGACGCGGGCGGCTTCCCCGGCGTGGCGATCTGCGCGTACTCCGTGAAGTACGCCTCGGCGTTCTACGGGCCGTTCCGCGACGCGGCCGAGTGCGCCCCGCAGTTCGGCGACCGGGCGTCCTACCAGCAGGACCCGCGGGGCGGTGACGCGCTGCGCGAGGTGCTGCTGGACGTGGCCGAGGGCGCGGACATCGTGATGATCAAGCCCGCGCTGCCCTACCTGGACGTCATCACCCAGGTGGCGTCGAGTGTCCAGGTGCCGGTGGCCGCCTACCAGGTCAGCGGGGAATTCGCGATGGTGGAGGCGGCGGCGGCCAACGGCTGGCTGGACCGGGACCGGGCGATCATGGAAACGGTGACCGGCATCCGCCGGGCCGGGGCCAGCATCATCCTCACCTACTGGGCCGCCGAGCTGGCCCGCCGCCTGGGCTGATCTGGACGGGTACGCCTGGGACCAGGGGGAGGCAGCCAGCTCAGTGAGTTTCCGTTCGGCAACATGTCGGCATCTCCCGGTGGGGTGGCCTGCGCGCAGCGTGGTTGACCCGGCATCATCAGTAGTGAACCTTGCTGCGTACCGACCGGGAAGTGGAGCCTGATGGTCGCACCGGTACTGCGCCGCGGCCGGCGCCGTGAAGTCGGGCGGCTGGCCAACGCGGCGGCTGGGTACGCCGCTCTGGGCTGGCCGGTCTGCCTGGGTGCCTACCCGCCGGGGAACGCGAAGACCACGGGCCGGGCCTGCTCCTGTGACCGGGTCGGCTGCCCGGCTCCGGCCGCCCATCCGATGTCACCCGCCTGGCAGCTGCAGGCCACCGCCGACCCGCGGGAAGTCAGGCAGCGGTGGGCGCACGATCCGGCGGCCAACGTGGTGCTGCCCACCGGGCGGGTGTTCGACGTTCTCGACGTGCCCGCCGTGGCGGGCCTGGCCGCGCTGGCGGCGATGCGCCAGGCCGGCGTACCAGTCGGCCCGGTGGCCACCGGCGGCGGCCGCGCGCTGTTCTTCGTGGCCACCCGCGGCGCTCCCGAGGACGAGGACGAGTGGTGGTCCTGCCATCTGGACTGCGCACCCGAGGACGTGGGGGAGGTGGCCAGCCTGCGCTGGCACTGCCGGAACAGCTACGTGCTGGCCCCGCCGTCCCGGGAGCCGGCCGGGCTGATGGCGCGCTGGCTATCCGCGCCGGATGAGCATCAGCGGCCGGCCCTGCCCGACGCGGTCCGGCTGCTGGAGTTCCTGGCCGATGCGTGTGAAGAGGAGGCGCTGCGGTGAGTTCGGGTCAGGAGGCACCGTGAGCGGACCGGGCCGGTCGGGGGAGCTGTTCAGCCGGGCCTCGGCGGTCATCCCGGGCGGGGTCAATTCCCCGGTGCGGGCGTTCGGCGCGGTCGGCGGCGTGCCGGTGTTCATGGCCTCCGGGCAGGGCGCTTACCTCACCGACGCGGACGGTATGCGCTACGTGGACCTGGTGTGCTCCTGGGGGCCCATGATCCTCGGCCACGCGCATCCAGCGGTCGTCGCCGCAGTGACCGCGGCCACGGCCCGGGGCACCTCGTTCGGCACCGCGACCGAGGGCGAGGTCGAACTGGCCGAGGAGATGGTGGCGCGGGCTCCGGTGGAAAAGGTCCGCCTGGTCAACTCGGGGACCGAGGCGACCATGACCGCGGTCCGGCTGGCTCGCGCCTTTACCGGCCGCCGGGTTGTGATCAAGTTCGCTGGCTGCTACCACGGGCACGTGGACGCGCTGCTGGCCGCGGCCGGGTCGGGCGTGGCCACGTTCGGGCTGCCTGACTCGCCGGGGGTGACCGGCGCGGCGGCCGCGGACACGGTCGTGCTGCCCTACAACGACGCGCTCGCGGTCCGTCAGGCCTTTGTCGAGCATGGGCCACGGATTGCCTGTGTGATCACTGAGGCGTGCCCGGCCAACATGGGCGTGGTGCCGCCGGTGGGCGGGTTCAATGAACTACTCGCCGAGCTGTGCCGGGAGCACGGCACGCTGCTGATCATGGACGAGGTGCTGACCGGGTTCCGGGTCACCGCGGCGGGATGGTACGGCCGCGAAGGGGTGGCCGGCGATCTGGTCACGTTCGGCAAGGTGATGGGCGGCGGGCTGCCCGCCGCCGGGTTCGGCGGCCGGGCCGAAATCATGGACCGGCTCGCCCCCTCCGGCCCGGTCTACCAGGCGGGCACCCTGTCCGGAAACCCGCTGGCCACGGCGGCTGGCCTGGCCACGCTGCGGGCCTGCACCCCGGAGGTGTACGCCCGGCTGGACGAGGTCGCCGCCACCATCGCCAAGCTGGTCAGCGACAGCCTGGCCACGGTGGGGGTGCCGTTCCGGCTGCAGGAGGCGGGCAACCTGTTCTCGGTGTTCCTCGGCACCGAGCAGGCGGTCCGTGACTTCGGCGAGGCGCGCGGCCAGTCCGCCCCGGCCTACGCGGCCTTCTTCCACGCCATGCTCGAGCAGGGCGTCTACCTGCCGCCCTCACCATTCGAAGCCTGGTTCGTGTCGGCCGCCCATGACGACGAGGCGGTGGAGCGGGTCGCCGCGGCGCTGCCCGCCGCCGCCCGGGCCGCCGCGGTGGCCCTCGGCTGACGCGGGCTGGATGCGGTCCGGGTCGGCCCGCGGCGGCGGCCGGGATCGCAGTCAGCCCACGGCGATGCAGATGATGCCGGCCGCGACCGCCATGGCCGCGGCCAGCCGCCAGGCCAGCCTCTCCTCGCCGAGCATGGTGCGGCCGAGCAGCACGCCGGCCAGCACGCTGACCTCGCGGGCCGGGGCCACCGCCGCGACCGCGGTGAAGCTCAGCGCGATCAGCACCAGGATGTAGGCCAGCGGGGACAGTACGGCGGCCCCGGCCACCTGGCGCCGGTAGCCCCGCCACACCCGGCTGGTGCGGGGCCGCTCGCGCAGTGCGAACGGGGCGATCACCAGCACCATCACCGGCAGCGACGCGTAGCCCTGAAGCAGCGGGGGTACGCCGAGCGTGCTCACCGCGTACTTGTCCCACAGGGTGTAGGTGGCGATAAACAGCCCCGTGACCAGCGCGAAGCCCAGAGCCCGGAGCCCGGCCCGTGGGGCGGGCCGGGGCTGGTCGCGGGTGATGGTCGCGGTCCGGGCCGTGGCCGGGCCCGTCGCACGCGGGCTCACGTCACCGAGGGTGGCTTCACCCGGGCTGCCAGCGTGGCCGGGTTCACCTGGGCCGGTATCACCGGGCGGGGCGGGCCCGCGGCTCGCCCCGCGTGCGCCGAGCATCAGCACGCCCAGCACGACCAGCGCTATGCCGGCCAGGCCAGCCGGGCCGGGGCGCTCGCCGAGCAGTACGATCCCGGCCAGCGCGGCGAGCAGCGCACCGCTGCCCCGGCCCACCGGGTAGACCAGCGACAGGTCGCCGCGGGAGTACCCGGTCTGCAGGAACAGGAAGTAACCGACCTGAAGCAGGCCGGTGCCGATCAGGAAGATCCAGGCCTCCCCGGTCAGCCGGGGCGGGCTGAGCAGCAAAGCCACCGCCACCACCGGCGCATAGAGCACGGTGCCCAGCAGGGCCATCAGCCACACGAAGGACGTGGCTCCAGAGGCGGAGGCCTGCTTGCTGAGCAGGTTCCAGGTGGCGTGCGCGATGGCGGCGACGAGGATCAGGACGAGAGCGGTGGCGCTCACTGGGCGGCTCCAGATCCGGGCCTCGGAGGCCTGCAGTTTACCGGCCCGTCCCTCGCCGTTCACTCAGCGCATGCCGTGGGCCAAGGCTCCCGGCACGGTTGCGGCCCGGCGTCAACTAGGCTGTGCCCGCCATGACTGAGCAGCCAGGGACCAGCACCGAGCGGGACACGGGACCGCCACCCGCGCGCCCGGACACCACCGTGGTGCACCTGGTGCGGCACGGTGAGGTCTACAACCCGGGCGGGATCCTGTACGGCCGCCTGCCCGGATTCCACCTGTCCGAAGAAGGCCGCCTGATGGCCAAGGCGGCCGCCGCGTACCTGGCCGGCCGCGACGTCGTGGTGCTGCGCTCCTCGCCGCTGGACCGGGCGATGGAGACCGCCGCGCCGATAGCCGCGCAGTTCAAGCTGGACGTGGTCACCGACCGGCGGCTGATCGAGCCCACCAACAAGTTCGAGGGCACCGCGTTCGGCGTCGGTTCCGGCGCGCTGCGTCACCCGGCCACCTGGCGGTATCTGTACGACCCGTTCCGCCCGTCGTGGGGTGAGCCATACCGGGCCATCGCGGAGCGAATGCTGTCTGTGCTGGCCGACGTGGCCCGGGCGGCGCGTGGCCACGAGGCGGTCTGCGTGAGCCATCAGCTGCCGATCTGGACCGCGCGCCGGGCGACGGAGGGCAAGCACCTGTGGCACGACCCGCGGCACCGGCAGTGCGCGCTGGCCAGCGTGACCAGCTTCCGCTACACCGGCGACCAGATCACCGGGCTCAGCTACGCCGAGCCGGCCGGCTCCGGCCGCCCGCAGATGCCGGGGGCGTAGGCCAGGGTCAGCGGGTAGCCGCCCCGCTGCCGGCCAGCTGGACCGAGTCCGGCAGAATAGGGTCCCGGTACTACCGTCTGTAGGAGTTTCCCGTGTCCCGTTGCCGCAGGCCGCCCTGGATCCGGGTCCGCCCGGGCCAGGCGGTGGCCACGGCTGTGCTGGTGGGCACCGCCGCCGCGGTGCTGGCCGGCTGCACGGGCGGGGCCGGCGCGTCGAATGTCTCGGCCAGCAACGGCCAGAGCTTCGTTGCGGGCAGCCCGGGAACCACGCTGTACCGGACGGGGGCCGGGCCGCGGGTCCCGGCCGTGGCTGGACCGGTGGTCGGCGGCGGCCGGCTCAGCCTGGCGGCATACCGCGGCCACGTGGTCGTGCTGAACTTCTGGGGTTCCTGGTGCACGCCGTGCCGCGAAGAAGCCCCCAGCCTGGCCGCGCTCGCCCGCCGCCTCACCCCGGCCGGAGTGCGGTTCCTCGGCATCGACATCCGCGACAGTCCGGCCAGCGCCCAGGCCTTCACCAGTGACTTCCGGATCAGCTACCCGAGCCTGGATGACCCCGGCGACACCATCGCCCTGAACTTCCGCGACACAGTGCCACCCGCCGGGATACCCACCACACTGGTGATATCGCGCAGCGGGCGGATCGCGGCCCGGGTGATCGGCCCGGTAACCTACTCCGGCCTCAAGAGCCTCATCCACCGGGTGGCGGCGCAGCCCGAATGACCGAGACCTCTGAGATGACCAGTACTTCGCAGGCCGGCGCGGCCGAGAACGGTCCACCGCAGCCCAGCGGTGGCGGCCCCGGCCCTGGTGGCCCGGGCACCGGCCGGGCGAGCCCGTTCGGCGCCCGGGGCTGGCTGCGCTGGGCGTGGCGGCAGCTGACCTCGATGCGCACAGCGCTGATCCTGCTGTTCTTGCTGGCCGTGGCCAGCGTGCCTGGCTCACTGCTGCCGCAGCAGGGCATCAACCCGGCCGCGGTCCAGCAGTACTACACCTCACATCCGGCCCTGGCGCCGTGGCTGGGCCGGCTGTCCCTGTTCAACGTGTTCGCCGCCCCCTGGTTCGCCGCGATCTACCTGCTGCTGTTCCTCTCGCTGGCGGGCTGCGTGGTGCCGCGCACGGTGCGGCTGGCCCGGTCGGCCCGGGCGCTGCCGCCCGCCGCCCCCCGTCAGCTGGCCCGGCTGCCCGCGTCGGCCCGATGGCAGACCGACCGCGACCCAGCCGCCGCGCTGGACGCGGCCGCGGCCGTGCTGCGGCAGCGCAAGTTCCGGCTGCGCACCGGGGACGGCTGGCTGTCGGCGGAAAAGGGCTACCGCCGCGAACTGGGCAACCTGCTCTTCCATCTCGCGCTGCTCGCGCTGCTCGGGGCGGTCGCCCTGGGCGGCCTGTTCGGCTACAAGGCCAACCGGCTGCTGGTCTCCGGTACCTCGTTCGCGAACACGGTGACCGCGCTGGACACCTTCCGGCCGGGCCGGCTGGTGTCCGCCAGCGACCTGCAGCCGTTCAGCCTCACGCTCAACCGGTTCAGCGCCTCCTACGTCACGTCCGGGGGGGAGCGGGGCCAGCCGTCCGCATTCAACGCCTACGTCAGCTACTCGGCGCAGCCGGGGGCACCCGCCCGCCGCGACGTGCTGCGGGTGAACCACCCGCTGAACGTGGATGGCGCCAGGGTGTACCTGATCGGGCACGGCTATGCGCCGGTCTTCAAGGTCACCGACGGCACCGGGAAGGTCGTCTTCAACCAGCCGGTGCCGTTCATCTCGACCGGCAGCTCAGGTCTCACTTCCCAGGGCGTCATCAAGGTCCCGGACGCCCACCCCGATCAGCTCGGCTTCGCGGGGGTATTCCTGCCCACCGCGGTGGACGTCGGCGGGACGCTGGAATCCGCGTTCCCGGCGCCGCTCGATCCCCGGGTCAGCCTGGTCTCCTACCGGGGCAACCTGGGCGTGGACAGCGGCCCGCCGCAGTCGGTGTACCAGCTCAACACGGCCCACCTGACCCAGCTGCCGATCGCGCCCCGGCCGCTGGCCGTGGGCCAGTCGATCAAGCTGCCGGACGGGGCGGGGACGCTCACCTTTACCGGCTACCGGCAGTGGATCAGCCTGGCCATCACCTACGACCCGGGACAGCTGCCGGCGCTGATCGCGGGGGTAGCCGCGCTGGCCGGCCTGCTGCTGTCCTTCTTCGTCAGGCGGCGCCGGGTCTTCGTCCGTGCCTACCCCGGCCCGGACGGGACGACCCGGGTGGATCTGGGCGGCCTCGCCCGGTCCGACCCGGCCGGCGGTTTCAACGAGGAGTTCGCCGGCCTGGCCGCAGCGCTCCGTGCCACGCACGCGGGGACTCCGGTGGCCGCCGGCCCGCGGCTCACCACGACATCACAGGGGAGCGAGACTGATGCCCATTAACCAGGGGCTGTCCCACCTCAGTGACCACCTCCTGATGGTCGCTCTGCTGCTCTACTTCCTGGCCGTGCTGGCCTTTGCCGCCGACTTCGCCTTCGGCCGCCGCGGCGCGGGAACCGACGCGGTGGCTGAGCCAGCCGAACTGGTGCCGGCCGGCGTGACCGCGGCCGCGGGACTGGCGGGCACCGGCGAGGCGGCCGGCGCCGGGGCGCGTCCCGGCGCGCCGGGCAAGCCGGGGATCCTGGACCGGCGGGCCGGCCCGCCCGCTGGCCCGTGGGTACGGGCCGGGCTTGGCCTGACCGGCCTCGGGCTGGCCCTGCACATCGTCGGGGTATGCACCCGCGGGCTCGCCGTGCACCGCGTGCCGTGGGGCGACATGTACGAGTTCGTGATCGCCGTGTCGTGCGTGGCGGTCGTCTTCTTTGTCGGCCTGATGATCAAGTACCGCCCGTACTACCTGGGGCTGTTCGTGATGGCACCCATAGTGATCATCATCGGGCTGGCCCAGACGGTGATCTACACGCCAGCCGGGCCGATCGCCGTGGCGCTGAACTCCTACTGGCTGGCCATTCACGTGACGGCGATAACCCTGGCCAGCGGGACCTACGTGGTGGGAGCCGCGCTCGCGGTGGTGTTCCTGTTCGCCGACCGGCACGGCCGGCGGGCCGCGGCTGGGCTGCCGGTACGCAACGGCGAGGTGTTCCGGCTGCTGCCCAGCCCGGAACGGCTCGACCAGCTGGCCTACCGCACCGTGGTGTTCGCCTTCCCGCTGTGGACCTTCGGCATCATGGCCGGGGCGATCTGGGCTGACCAGGCCTGGGGCCGGTACTGGGGCTGGGACCCCACCGAAACCTGGGCCTTCATCACCTGGGTGGTGTACGCGTGCTTCCTGCACGCCCGGGTCACCGCCGGGTGGCGGGGCCGCCGGGCCGCCTACATTCAGCTGGCCGGCTTCGGCTGCCTGCTGTTCAACCTCCTGGGAGTCAGCATCTTCGTCACCGGGCTGCACTCGTACGCCGGGCTGACCTGAGCGGCCTGAGCGCGCTGAGCCAGGTGCGACCGGCCGTCCGCTGCGGGCCCAGGCCTGATCTAGTCCTCGTCTGGATCCTGCTCGCTGCGGATGACCCGGTCGAGCTCCCGGAGGAACTCGGGATCGTCGTCCGGGCCGCGGGGGATGGCCCAGCCGCCCGGGCCCGGTGCCGCATCTGGTGACACCCAGTCATCACCGGAAGCCTGCCGCGCCCGGCCCGCCGGATGCCGCCGGTAGGCAGCGTCAGCGGCGGATCCGGCCGGGTGAGCCAGCCGCCGCGGCCGTCTTGACCAGCACAGCCACAGACCTATCAGGACCAGCGCAGACACCGCTCCGACCAGCCACATGCGGGAAGCTTAGCCGCAGCGGCGGCCGGTTCGTCAGGTATTAATCCGTGTTGCCGGGTAACGGGCACCGTTCCGTAACCAATCACATTCCGTAACGAGAGATGACGTTCACGGTGTTTCGGCATACCCTGGCACCCTGGCACGCGATCGCTGGGAGTGCGACATATGCGGCTGCGGCTTATCGATCGCGTTCGCCGGTTCCTCCGCCGGGGCAGCGCACGATCCCGCGGCCCGGTGAACGGAAACGCAGCCACCACCTTCGGCGCCGGCCGGCACCGCCGGGACTACCCGGATCAGCCGCTGCCCCGCCGCCCGCCCGGCACCCCGCCTGGCCCGCCGCCGGCCGGCGCCCCGGCCGGCGGGCGCCCACCCGCGCCGCCACCGCCCGGCACCGGCGGGCCGCTGCCCCGCCGGGCGCCGCGCCCACCCGCCCCCGGGCGATCCGCGGCGGGGCCGTCAGCGGCCGGCCCGCCTGCCACCGCCCGGCCACCGGGCGGGCCGGACCGGGCGGCCATCCGCCCGGCGCCGGGCCGGGCCGCCCCGGGCCGGGCCGCCGCTGGGCGCACGGCGGCAGGCCGGGGCGCCGATCCGGGCCGCGGTGCGGCGCGGGATGCGGCCGCGCAGGCTCAGGCCCAGCCGGCGTCCAGCGCGGACGCCGCCGGGCTGGCCTGGTATGAGGTGGCGTACGCCCGGCGGGCCGCGGAAGGCTACGCCGACTGCGGGCCGCTGGAACAGGTACTGCGCCGTGAATGGCCAGCCGCCGAGGTGCCGTCCGCCCCGGTCGTCCGCGCCGTCAGCCGGCTCGCCCAGCTGCCCCAGATGATCAAGGAGATCCTGGCCGCGGGGCTGGATGCGATCCATGTCGGGGACGGCGGTGTGCCGGATCTGGACGACATGTCCCGGCTCCGCGGCATCCCGCTGCCCTCCGGCCGGGCGACCTGGGACGCGTGCGCTGGTGCGTACGGCGAGCGGAAGATCATCGTGGGCTCGCGGCCGTCGGCGGCGCCGGACGTGATGTGCCACGAGGTCGGGCACGCCCTCGATGACATCGACCGGGTGAACGGCACCTGGCAGTCTGACTCGACGGAGTTCCGGCGGCTCTACGACCGCTGCCAGGAGGCACTGGTGAGCGATTTCCACAAGCAGGCCGGAAACCTGGGCCGCCGCGAGTTCTTCGCCGACGCCTTCGCGGCGATAGCTTCCCGGCAGCGCCCGGCGCTGGTGGACATGCTCGGCGGCAACACGAGGCCAGCTCTTGACGTGATGCTCTACTTCAACCGCCGCTACGGGCTTTAGAGTGATCGGTGATGTTCGTCATCCAGCTGCCCAACGGGAACCTCCTGGTTCCGGAGTCGGTCCTGGCTGAAGAGGGACAGCTGATGGGCGATGCCTACGTGGAGATCGGCCCCGGGGACGCCGACTACGGCCGGCTGGCTGAGCAGGCGGTGACCGAAGAGGAAATGGAAGAGCGGCGCCGCGAGTGGGCGGCGGGGGACGAGGAACTGCAGCGGCAGTTCGCTGAGTTCCTGGCCAGCCAGGATGAGCAAGGTCACGAGGCGGGCCAGCAGTAACGGTCCCAGCCGGGCGCCGCCCGGTGCGGGCTGGGCTACTCGGCCGGGCCGTGTTCGAGTGCGGTCGCAGTGTCTCCGCGGAGCAGCGCGCGCACTTCGGACTCACGGAACCGGCGGTGGCCACCTGGCGTGCGGATGCTGCTGATCCGGCCGGACGCCGCCCACCGGGTCACCGTCTTCGGGTCTACCCGGAAGAGCGCCGCGACCTCGCCAGGCGTCAGCAGGCGCTCACTATTGGCGTCCACACTCGTCTCCTCCAGACCAGCAGCACCGGGCGAAGCGCTCCGGCCTGTCCCAAGTGTGGCGACAAACAATGGTTTTCTCCCTAGTTTCCGTAAAAACTGCCTACCGATCATTGCGGCAGTGACACAGGCGCAGGTCGGCCGGGGGAAGGCGCGGCCCGGGCCGTAGGGTGAGGCCGTGCAGTCGCTAGTCTCGATCGACGAAATCCGGGCCGCCGCGGCGGCGCTGGCTGGAGTTACGGTCCGCACTCCGCTGGTGCCTTTCCCCGGGGCCGACCCGGCCCTGCTGGTCAAGCCCGAGTCGCTGCAGCCGACCGGGGCGTTCAAGCTGCGTGGCGCGTACGCGGCCATGAGCGCGCTGCCCGCGGCCGCCCGGGAACGCGGCGTGGTCGCCCATTCCAGCGGCAATCACGGCCAGGCGGTGGCCTACGCCGCCGCCCAGCTGGGCATGCGCGCGGTCATCGTGATCCCGGACAACGCCGCGCCGGTCAAGGCGGCGGCTATCCGTGCGCTCGGCGCCGAGGTGGTGGTCTCCACGCCGGACCTCGCCGCCCGGCTCGCCACCACCCGCGGGATCGCCACCGAGCGGGGCGCGGTGTGCATCCCGCCGTTCGATGACCGCCGGGTGATCGCCGGGCAGGGCACGGTCGGCCTGGAGATCGCCACCGACTGCCCCCGGGTCGGGCTGATCGTCGTGCCGGTCGGTGGCGGCGGGCTGATCTCCGGCATCGCGGCCGCCCTGCATGCCCTCTGCCCCGAGGCCACGGTGATCGGCGTGGAGCCGGAGCTGGCCGCGGACGCCCGGGATTCGCTGCGCGAGGGCAGGCAGGTGCCCTGGCCGTCCGAGGCGACCCGGCGGACGATCGCCGATGCGCTGCGCGCCGATCAGGTCGGCGCGCTGCCGCTGCAGCACATGCTCGAGTACGTCGCTGACATTGTCACCGTGACCGAGGACGAGATCCGGGCCGCGGTGCGGCGGCTGGCCCTGGAAGCCCGGCTGGTCGCCGAGCCGGGCGGGGCCGTCGCGGCGGCGGCGTGCCTGTTCCGGCGGGCGGAACTGCCGGCCGCCACGACCACGGTGGCCGTGCTGTCCGGCGGCAACATCGACCCGGCGCTGCTGGTGGACATCCTGGGCAGCGCACCGGCTCCTGGTCTGGCCCCGGCTGGTCGCGCACCCGCAGCGGCCGCGCGACCGCAGTAGGCTGATGTCATTATGCGATCCGCGATTGCCTACACCAGCGCCCGGATCCTGCTGTTCGTCGCGGCAGCCGGGCTGCTCTACCTGGTCGGAGCCCGGGGCCTGCTGCTGCTTGGGCTGGCCCTGCTGGTCAGCGGCATCGCCAGCTATGTGCTGCTTTCCCGGCAGCGCGACGCCATGTCCAGCGTGATCACCTCCCGGCTGCAGGGCCTGCGCGGCCTCGGCCGCCGCCTCGACGCCGGCGCCCGCGCCGAGGACGACGACTAGCTGTCTCCGCGGTCACCCGCTCACCGCCTTCACCCGCCACCGCCATCTGCGTGGTTGTCACAAAGACGTGGCCAGAGCAGCCCGGGGTGCCACCACCGCGCGACGGGCTGAGCTGCCCCGGGACAGGAAGCTCAGCCGCTAGGTGTTCAGCGGGGGCAGCCAGCCGCCCTCGGCGAGCAGGTCCAGCACGGCCTGCAGCGCTTCCTGCCGGGTCACCGCGGAGGTGTCGATGATCAGGTCGGCGTCGTCCGGTTCCTCGTACGGGTCGGACACCCCGGTGAAGTGGTCGATGAGCCCGGCCCGGGCCTTGGCATACAGGCCCTTGCGGTCCCGGGCCTCACACACCTCGGCCGGCGTGGCCACGTAGATCAGCAGGAAGTCGCCGACTTCGCTGGCGGCCCGGCGGACCTCGTGCCGGGCCTGCGCGTACGGCGCGATCGGCGCGCAGATGGCGATGCCGCCGTGCCGGGCGATCTCGGTGGCCACATACCCGATCCGCGCGATGTTCAGGTCCCGGTCCGCGCGGGAGAACGTCAGCCCGGCCGACAGCAGCGCCCGGACCAGGTCGCCGTCGAGCAGCGACACGGTCCGGTCGCCGCGCTCGCTGATCGCGTCGCGCAGCGCCCGGGCCAGGGTGGACTTGCCCGAACCAGACAGCCCGGTGAGGAAGATGACCAGCCCCCGCTCGCTGCGCGGTGGCCGGGCCCGGCGCAGCTCGGCGGCGACCGCGGGCGGGGTGAACCAGGCGGGTACCTCTGCCCCCCGGTCCAGCAAGTCTTCCAGCTCGCCGGGGGACAGATCGGCCCGCTCGGTGCCGGGCTCGATCAGGC